>Ga0325404_1006214_pt1 | contig 12556 bp, 6 predicted proteins | sample PopdelMetagenome_18_FD_205664 | JGI IMG/M metagenome (GOLD analysis project Ga0325404, IMG submission 205664) | Populus deltoides microbial communities from Bellville, Georgia, United States - Xylem-Control-R1 | ecosystem: Host-associated > Plants > Phyllosphere > Stem > Wood/Secondary xylem... | reverse complement strand
AGGGCCTGTATATGACATGTGTCACACATTCAAGAGTACATATACCATGTCATCTCATAAACTAATTTCTTACAATGGAAGGATGCTAAAGGTAGATGTATTTTGAATAGCCAAATTCATAAAATGGCATTTTGATGAGTAGTATAAATATAATTTTTATTTTTATATATACTCTAATGAGAAAAAAATCATTTGAAAAGCTAATTGTATTAGAACGAAAAAAATAAATGTTTTATTTTTCTATATGATTGTATTTAATTGGTTTATATTTTTTGTTGGTTTCTTTTTGTTGGTTTTGATTTTTTTAAAAGATATGTAAAAATAGCATTTTTAAAAAGATAAAAAAGAATTTTGATATTTTTATTTAATCGCATGTAAAACAAGCATTAGAGAGCTAAAAATAATATATTTTAACTTTTGGCTTTTCATTCTTTTACACCTCTTGGTTTGCTCAAACAAAACAAAATAAAAGGTAAAGAGACTCAGTCAATATATATATATATATATATATATATTGCAATACTTCAGTTAAAACATTCAAAGAGTACAGGGATTGAATAATGAGAAAAACTCAAACCCTATTGCTTAAAACTACTAATAGATCATAACATTAAACCACAAAAGTATTGCTATTTTTACAATTTAAATTCTAAAAACACATCATTATATATCTACAAAATGCAAAGATTGATCATGTTAAAGTTAGCATAGTGAATGGTTATTACAGAGGAGAGTGAGCACTATCAGAAAATTAACAAATATAAATAGAAATACTGATGAAATTTTTACCATCAATAAATCACAGTGACATTTACCAATATAATAATTCCTTGTTATGTCTCTTGGTATATATCGACAGAAAATTTTTGTTAGTGTATATCAGGGAATTACAATTGGAAATGATGGAATGAAAAAAAAAATGGCATGTTATTATTACCAAGAAATTGAACCCGTCACTAATATTTATCGATGAATCCGTCAAAAGTTTTTTAAGTTATAACCTAGAAATCGACCTCCCTATCTCCCTTCCTCATTTCTTCTTCTTCTTTTTCTTTTATTTTTTTATGCAAAAAACAGTAAACTCCCCTCTCTATTTTATCACAATTCAAGCCCTCATCATCACAAATTCGGCCACCTTAATACTCATTATGTCAGTATCCCTCTTCTAGATCAAAGTCTTTTGAGGATTACCCATATCATATAAGCAAAACTATTCTCTTTTTTTTTGTAAATCATTTTTAAAATGTTAATTTTCTTGGCATTTTGATGTAGTGTATGTAGTTTATTTGTGTTTACTTATTTTATAGCCTTTTCCAATAGAAATTTGCTGTATAAATGTATAATTTGTACATGTTAGAGTTTGTTTGAGATTTTAAAAATTATGTATTTAATTTGATGAAATTAAGTTCGATTTTGTGACTTAGATGTTTTTTTAATAAAATAAATAATGACTTATTTAATATATACGTTTTATATTTTATCAATTTTATTGTTAAGTTGAAAATTTTAGTAAATATGGAGAAACTTAAATTTTTGTATAAAATCGATAATGATTTAAGGGTACTAATAAAATAGATTGAATAAATTTGAGTTAAACCAATGATAGTTAATTAGTTAGGTATCGATAATCTGTTTAGTTCACATAATTAATTAATACTTGTTATCATCAATATTCTGTATAGGTTTCATATAAGTAATGAATAATCGTTCTTGAATATATTAAATTTCACTCAAAGAGTTACGTGGGATGAATTATTGTAATGATATTGAGGGTTTTATTAATTAGTCATTGCTTAATTCAAAAAATATTAATAGAGGTGGTTATAAATGTCCATGTTAAAGGTGTAAAAAAAAGAGAGTTAGAGTTTAAATATACCATAACAGTTGAATGATATGCAGTTGATTTATTTATTTTATAACAAATTCTTGTTATAATTTCTTTTTTTTTCCTTGAGATCCTTTAGTTGACATTTTTCTTTGAAAAAGTCTTATTACTAGACAACAAAGTAATGAAAATTGATTCTATGGTGATAGTGAACAGTAACAAAAGATATGAAGTCAATTTAAGTTGAATATCTTCAGAATTATCAAAGATTCAATGAATACAAAATGATGCTTCTCTGAATTTTTAGGGATCTCTTTTCTGGAAGGGTTTTTTTTTTTTTTTTTGGGGGGGGGGGGAGGGGGGTGGGGTTAATATTCCTTTAATCAAACAATACAATTATATTATAAGGCTAGACAAAAAAAAAATTAATCACAAGAAAACCCTACGTAGGATATCATTTTATTTATATGATAAGTGATGATGCCATATATCACTTGCAATATTAATTGATACAAAATTTATGTTTTTCATGTAAGTTTTATTTGGCTATAAGAAATTTATTTTCTTGTAAATGTATTAATTTGGATATGAATAATATAGTCAAAGTTATTAAATTTAGTTAAACACATGACCTGACCCAAGGATTGGATCACGGGTTGACCAGGATTTAAAACAATGTTGTATAAAAATTAAAAAAAGTTAAAATAACTTTATTTTTATTTTTTCTTAAAAAATTCAAACCGAGTTTTAATCGGGTCGACCATGAAGCATATTGACACACCAAGTTGACCAAGTTTGATCGTTTTAAATCCTATTTGGTTTAATTTAAAACTCATTCCGGACTAGGTTCTAGGTCGGGAATCACCAAGTTGATCTGTCAGCTCGACCATGTTTAATAACATACCCACTTTCTTGGCCTTTTTATATGCCAAAGTAGTTCCAATAACTAGCTTCTTTAGAGAAAAAAAATTCATAGAAAAATATTGATTTTTCCTAACTAATGAGATTTGAACCATAGTTGTACATGTAAAATAAGTCTTTCATGGAATAAGAAATACTCCAATGCTTAAGTTAGCATTTGATTTTGTTCTATCAAGTGACAAGAAGGTAAAAATGTAAGAGTAAAGAAGAGATGTGTGTTCTTTATGCAGTGAATAGATGGTAAGTACAGTATTTTTGGATGAATAATCTTTTGAATCTACCCTGTCTCAAAATAAAAAATATATATATAGCTTTGAAAATATCTAGAAAACATATTAAAAATATATGACGCATGATAGTAATTAATAGCACCGTGTAAATATTACTATTCATCAAATACTATTTATGAATATTAAAACAATGCCAAGGAAAAAGAAAGAAGGGGAGGGGAGGGAGGAATCTACCTTGTAACTCAAATGAGCTGAAAAGGTATTACTCACTTGTAATGAATAGTTTCACCACCTTTTTTCTCTTTTACCGAAGAAAAAAGAGGGAAAGAGAGAATGGATGGAGCATAATTTGATCGTGTCCGAGGACTCGATATCTATTTTGAATGAACTTTGCATAATAAATACTATTCATTCATGAATAATAAACAAGATTATATCAAGCTAAGGGATGAGAGAGAAAGTAAAGAGAGAGAGGAGGAGGTGGAACTCGGTCTGAATATTCAATAAATAGTATGATCAAACCAGAGATCCACTCTAAATGAATTTTACATAATAAATACTATTTATAAATAATAAATGAGACTATACTAACCTAAAAATAAAAAAGAAAAGGAGAAGATGGAGTCGTGGCACAACCGGGTGTGTTGGACTTGGTTGGGTCAAGGGCCCAATCAAGCTGCTTCTTTTTTTTTTTTTTTTTTGGGTTGTATTATCAGGTAGCTACACCTAAGAAATTAGTAGACTGGAGAATAAAAATAAGGGACCGTCTATTACTATAGATGTAGATTATAATATTTATAGCTCATGTGATTATTCAAGGATAGAGCAACGAAGTACAGGAATGTTCTTTCTTTTTCTTGATTTTTTAATATAGCTAGAAGCCTCGTCTCACCCCCTACATGTAGCTTGTTCTAACCAATCATTCTCGTCGTGAACAGATCGAAGCAAAGCATACAATTTCTCACTACTTCAAGCATGGCATCCCTCTTTCCTAGCTTCTTCGGCAGCCAAAGGACCAATGTGTTCGATCCGTTTTCTTTAGACATTTGGGATCCTTTCGAGGGCCCCATTGGCCCATGTTCCTGCCTCAACACAAGAAACATCAGCTTTTGTCAATGCAAGAATCGATTGGAAAGAGACTCCAGAAGCTCACATTTTCAAAGCTGACCCTTCCAGGGTTAAAGAACGAGGAGGTGAAAGAAGTTAGAATCCTGCAAATCGGTGGAGAGAGGAGCAAAGAACAGGAGGAAGGAAAGGAATGATAATTGGCATCGAATTGAGAGGAGCAGCGGCAAGTTTTCACGGAGGTTCAGGTTGCCTGAGAAAGTAAAGATGGATCAGGTGAAAGCCAGCATGGAGATTGGTGTGCTTACTGTGACCATTCCTACGGAGGAAAAGCAGCCGAAGGTCAAGGCCATTGAAATTTCTAGCTAAAGGCCACATTCGCTTCAAGAATTCAAGGAAAATAACTCCCGAGGAAGACTTATAAAAGATTGGCATGGGTAGCATCCCCTAAGCTATGTCATCAATTTTAAAGCAAAAATTTAATCATAGAACATATGATAAAAAGAAATATGAACTTTTATAACATTATACTTTAGCAATATAGGGTTTGTCAATACATCGTTCTGTTAAATTCTCTCAAGGAACATATGCATGGAGGTTCTACTTTAGTGTTACATCAGTCTGTACATTGGTTGAAGGATATCAACTCAATATGTAACCCCTTAGCAGCCAAGAACTTTAATTAGTGAAACTCCAATCCGTATCTCCTCCAGTCTCACAACTAGTATATGCATGAATACTTGAGTTCAAAACCTCAGGATCTCAGTTAAGAACAATTGGAGGAAGTGGGCACCCCTCCACATTGAAAAACACGCGTCGATGCACTATCAGCCGTTTACTGATAAAAACTCCTTCACATTTTGAAGATAGCCATTATCATATGGATTTTTGAACATAACCCTAGCAAAGCTTTCCCCTGGATCAGGAAGATAAAACTCAAACTACACACGAGGCTATAGATATTAATCACCAGTAACAATATTGAGAAATATATATACCTGGTTGGGATTGAATGACAAATTGAAACTCTGGGTATTTCTTCCAGTTTATCTGAAGAAGGATGCATTAATCATAAATATCTATATTGCAAAATGAACAGTGTACTTTAGAAAGCATTTCCATACATCAGTCAGAAAATTGCAAAGCTTCAACAGAACATGTTGAACTAACAATTTACTCTCAGGTTATTTTTTCTATTTCAAACTATATGTTAGTCAGAGCGGTGGGCAACTCAATTAGAACTTGTTTATGTAGAAACCTACAGAGTATAGAGCTGAATACTCAATCCCTATTCTTTCCTTCACACACAGATACACAACTCTGACACAATTTGCTGTCCTATTGTTGCACTTTTAAATCAGAACTTTCTCTTTTATAGCATCACAGATGAACTTACCCATTCGTCAGTCCTGATGTTGAAGCATATACAATACAGATGCCATGTGAAGAACACCCCCTACATATACAAAACAAAAAATATTATTTATAAATGTGAAGCGGCTCTTTTCATTATCTGTTACTACAGCTTTAGGAAAATAACAGAATGAAAAATTAGATGAAACGTGTAGGAAACCTGCCATATCACTTGGAGAAGAGAGAATAACAATGTGCTAACAACCAAGCTGCCAGCTAGATCAGTCTACCAAGGATCACATACATAAATGCATAAACAGCAGAGGCACTAGTGGCTTCCTTAAAAGAACTTTAGAATCATAGGACAATAAACAGTAAAAGTAACATCTGCTGTACGATGACTTACCTCAAACAAAGTTCCACCTAGAATCTGGGATCCTCTGGAAACTGAATAAGGGATACGGAAATAAGCAGATTAGATGAGTTTACACCCTAAACCCAGCATGCTCATCTATCTGAATTATTGACCCATGATCTATCCTTAGGGACGGTCGAAAAACTGTAATCATCATAATTTGAGACATAAAATGTAAAGAAAATACAAGTACAATTCCATACAAGATCAAGGAGGCACGAGCTTACACTGGGACGAGCAAAAGATGTAAGAAGCTTCGGTGGTAAGGAATCCAGCTAGAAGAATCATGAAGAGGACATAATTATTCTGTCCTGCAGTGTAGTGACATTACGGATTAAAAAGTTCCAAAGTGTATAAACTAACAGATCTTTGACAAGAGAGACACAGTATTCTTATCAATTTAACAAAATGATGGGTAAGTTACGTTGGAAATTGCGTGGATCAGATAAGAATTACCTATACAGTTACCAAAAGCAGGACAATGGTGATCAAATCCTTTTATATATGCTTTGCAACTCTTACAATACCTCACCCTCTTGAGTAGAGCAGAACCCTGTGATAGAGAAGGCACCATCCCATTACAAAGCAACAGTAAAGCATGAATTGAGCTGGAAACAAGCATTGAGCTGGAAACAAGCATGAATTGAGCTGGAAACATGAAGTAGTTTGAAAGTGGTGACTGAATATCAAAGTTTGAAATAAGTAAAGAGTTAGGGAGAAAAGAAGAACAGAAGAAGGGGAGAAGGGGAGAAAAGAAGAACAAAAGAAGAGAAGAAGGACCAAATAAGAGCCAGGGGTCAGAAAAGCCAATGAACAATAACAGTCCAAAGAATATACTGGCATGTAAATGTGAAGGAATATACTTTAAAAGCTCAAACAAAGAAAAGCCCACCAGCTTAATCTAGTTCATTATTGCGTGATTGGATGTTAATGGAGAAACTGAGCGCTCCAGATTATTTAAAGCAACACTAGTATGGAGCCAAAAGAAACATTAAATTGTTGATGATCAAGATACATTATATTGAAAGCATTTTGTCCAGCTTTCTGCTACTTGGACCTATCAAACCATTACATTTCCTTGAAAGCATGTTTCTGTCTGCATTGAGAGGCAAATATAAATAAATAAATAAACACAAAGCTATCACATCTCCTTTTGAGTAATTGAAACTAAAAAATAAAACGGGAAAGGAGTAGCTAAGACAGACATGGTAACAGAAATCTTGATGAATTCAAGATTATAAAATAAAATGAAATTGCAAGTAGCCCATACAATATACCCCTTGGTTAAGTCTCTAGCTCCTCCTAAGTTTAAAAAAAAGAATGATCTCCTCTCAGGTGAAGTTCCTTTCATTTGTAGTTCAGTTAAAATTTATAACCTCGTTATGAGCTTCAACTCCGAAAGCTTTAGTTTCAATGAGCTTGTTCGCATCTGAAGATCCATGAGTTACCAAACCAGGATCACTTGATAGGATACTGCAATTAAGAACACACGGCTTGATGATCAGATGACCAGAAAAAACTTCAGATAGAAAATTTCTTCCCCTGTCCCAGATAAATATAAGAGGTGAAACTATGCGGGGGATAGAGAGAGAGAAAACAACCTACATACACCAAGAATGAGCAGGGTAACCTCTATGTTGAACACAATACTGATGAAATACGGAATGGCTGCGAAACAAGGAAAACAAGGAAGTCATAAACTTGCAAGAATCAGCTAACAATTTTAAGAGTTAGTTTCACTAAATATAAAATTGGATTTATTCCCCCACAATCACCACTATTAGTTCATATACATCAATTATCCCATTTGTAGCACTTCATATGGCAGGCTTAGTCATAAGCATGAACCTGAAACCCGCATCCCTGCCTTCTCTCTAAATTCTTTGCATTTTTTTCCCTAAACACACCAGATAGTCAGGTGGTTAAACTTTGGAATACAAATCTTTATAGTGTCAAGATTGTTTAGAACATTTATGTAGGCATATAAAGCCTCCTTCGATGAAGTGAAGTTAAAAAAAGAAAGTCTGAAGCTTTTGGCTTAAATTGGGATTTTCGGTGCAATCCTAACTCCAGCCATGGTGCCAATGGAACATTCAGCTATCCTTCACTGTGAAACCTAACGGGTTTCCTTTTTTTCCCCAACACTTGAATACAATCCTGTTAGAATTTATATTACATTTTCTATCCTAAAAACTCTCGAAAAGTTTCCTTTAAAAACCCTAAACTTGCTACTGACATTACCAAAGTTGCTGCTGTGAACCGCCCCTGAACTTGATGGTTCTGATATTACACCTATTCCAACTTTAGCTCATATAAACCCCAGTCCCTTACACATTCCAACACCATTTAGCTTCTTTTTTTTAAATCCATCCTTCAGCTGTCTGCATTAATTTTTGACATAAAATCAATTTCTCCAAGTTGTCCTCAACCCGAAAACTAAGTAATGAAACTCGATAAATTTAATAACAATTGTGCCTGTGCAGATATGAATTCTTTCACTATAAAGATAGAAGGGATATAGCCCACAAAGAAGACAAAAATTTTGCTTCAACAATTCAAAACCCAAAACCCCAGAAGATTATGAACTAGTAATGAAACAAAGAAAAGGTAAAAATGCAATCACCTTGTCTAACAATGAAGATATAGACAGCCCAAATAAAGATTAGATTAAAGAAAACGAGTGCTGGAGCGGATGCATACACTCCAACAATCCGCCTGCACCATCTCCCTAATCCCAAAACGAACACTAGCACCACAACTGTCAAAAACCAAACAAGGTTTCAAGTCTTCAAGTAAAATAAAATAAAAAATTCATGCAATACCAAATATGTGAAGAGAGAGACCTGAGAGTGTCAGTTGGACGAGTAGAGAGGAAGCAGGGAAGAAGTTGGGGACTAAAGTCAGAGCAAATTGAGTTAACAAAACCAATACGCACGAAACTGTACATCGCCCAATTTGTTTGAAGCAACTTACTAACACCTTCTTCTTTCTTTGATCCTGAATTTGTTGCATTTCTGCTTTGCTTGATTTATTTTACCTTCTCTTTTTCCCCCCTAACTCTTTGATTCTTTTTGCTGCTGGTTTCATTGAAGCTGCTTGCCTGTGGCTGCCCATATGATCAGGGGCCTTGGAGTATAAAACCATGTTTATTTAAAAAAAATATATATTTATTTTTTATTAAATTACTTTGATGTATAAATATAAAAAATAAATTTATTTAAAAAATATATATTTTAAAAAAATAACTTTCACGACATTTGAAAAACTCACTTTGTCTAATGAATTTGATTCAAGGTAGTTGTATTTATTCTAGTTTTATTAAAAGCGGTACCCGCAGATACAATTCAAAATTAATTTGCTTGTAATAAAAAATATTTTGATATTGTAAATTTATTTAGAAATTTTGTGTTTTTTTAAATTCATAAAGATAAACATATTGTTCACTCAAAATGCTATTTGCATTGCAAATAGGATTTCAAGTAAATTTTTTAACATGAAAAATAAATCATTGAATAATTGAAAAATAAATATTATTTATCCTTTATAAATAAACTAATAAATATATGAAAGGATAAGTCCAAAAAAAAGTTATTAACACTTATTAAATATTAAAGTAAAAGGTTGATTTTTATAATAGAAATAAAAAAATAGTTGTGCATTCAAATGTTTTACATCAACTATTGTTTTATTTTAAACATTTTTATTTAATTTATTTTAGCGGCTAAATGTTATTATTAATAACAAATGATTTTTATTTTTATAGAACAATCATATAAATATCATTAATTCTTATAAAATATAAGAGGAAAGAAATTAATACAAATCAAACTAACTCTTTGAATACCATACAACTTAAAAAAAATATATAAGAAAATTAATATTTAAATAGAAACCGTTAATGGAAAGGGATAAAAATATATTAAAAATGTAAAAAATAAAAGAGGTTAGTCATTGATGAGTCAGACCCAGATGCCTTACCTTGATAAAAATACCTAGACCTGTGCTTGGTTTTATTTTCATTGAGTGTGAATAACATGTCGTCCTTTCTTGTATTTTTTTAAAGTATGTTACTCGTCACTGCAAGTAACATCTTGCCTTTTTTTTCCAGTCACATTTAATAATCGGAATATCAAGATTCATATTTTTGAATTCTAAAACCCAATTCTAATTTGTTTTTACCAAGAAAAAACTACTTAACATCCCCAAAACATCCAAAAAATCACTCTAAAAAACTAAAATAAACCATACGAAACTGTTCAATTTTTCTCATCATTGATACAAAGGTTTTTTTTATTTGGTGGTTTACCAATAACTTTCTCTCTCATTCATATTTTCTCAACAAGTTTCTTTCTCCTTTCTCAAACCACCAAATAAATAAACAAAATAATTTTTTGGATCGGAATAAAAATTATAAAAACTTAGAGATTATCCATGTATTTTCTATTTGGTTTACATTGCATCCCTCTATCTTTTAATTTTATCTTTCCTCTACATTTTAAAAATTTATCTCATAGAATTAAACCACAAAGAGATTAAATAAAAAATTAAGATGAAATTAAAAAAAAAAAACAAAAAAAACAAGTTCTTCTACTTGCATTGATAATTATAAAAAAAATAATTATTTAAAATTCAAAAAAACATTTGCATCCACTATTATTAAACTTAGCCCCAACTTGGTGAATTGACTTAGCACCTAGTAGACTCATTCATGTCATGAATCAAGTCTTAAAAAAGTTTAATTTTTATTTGTCTTTACGAGTTAATCTATAACTAGGATAAAAATTATTGATTTTTTTTAAAACAATATTTTTTTCAAAAAATAATATTATTGATAAGATTAATACACCCATATATTCTAGACCTTGCACCAAATTGAACCTAAATTAGTTTTAATAACTATGAATTAACTAGGGCAAGAAAAGCACATCGCATACCTTCTATTTGCAGCAAGACTCCAGCAATCAAAGCTCCCATGACATCATAATCTAATGCCTCAATTTATTTTTCTTTAAGAACTAGGAGGGTATATATGAAATTGAGAAATATAGAAAAAGTGATATACAGATATTTTCTCAGACTAAATTTATTTATATAAACTTATGTTTGAACATATTTATGAATGGTAAAATGCCAGTCTTGTTAATTGAAATAATTGATCTTTCATAAAACAATGACTGTAACATGTGTTTGTATACAGAGAAATCATATCAAAATTTTGTTTATATAACACTGCTCAAAATATAGACAGATAGAACGAAATATCATGAAAATAATCAATGTTACAGGGACTTTGCAAAGACTCCGAGGGATCTTGGGTCTTCTAGGCTCTAGTTTTCATGTAATAATTTATTTTTAGTGAAAACTAATTTGTTTTTTTTTTTTTACCCGCGTTACATCACAAGTTTAATTATTTTCTTTCAACTTAAAAAAATATAAAAATATTAAAAAATTAAAAATTTGATTTATACCAACCGAAAAGCTTTTTAAATACTTAAATGGTGACATATTACATAATATGTTTTTTTAAAAGATATTGGGATAACGACCCATTAGATTGACTTGAATAACTATGGTTACCATGCGAAACTCGCAACGTGGGTTTGGATAGTGACCGTGGAATCCATAGAAAAAGAAAATAGAAAGCCCAATTATAAAGAACCAAGTATTGAAGGTCAAAAGTTAAAAAAAAAAAGTTAATTTGAAAGAAAAAAAAAATGACTTCAATAAGCCTATTTTAATGGTTACTTGGTTGGTGCAATGCCTTGGGTTGGACAAACTTTTCATCCTAAAAAAATAGTTAAGGCGACACTAGGATTTTTACATAAACAAAAGAAATTTGAGACCCACGTCATTGAATTTAATAAGTTTGATTAATCTAATAATATATACAAAAATAAAACAATCTTAATTTAATAATATGAAAAACCAAGTAAACCCAAACAAATCCTCTAAACCAAAGTTAATCTTGCAACCTGTAAAGTTCTAGACTTGAGCTCAAGCAAGAGCTCAATTCCAAACTAATTTAATTTTGAAGAATAAAATTGAAAAAATAGCAATAAAAGAAATAAGGATCAAACATGAAAAAAAATAAGGATGAAATCGCATGAAATAAATAGGATTTATAAGTCATCTTAAGAAAAAAATAAAATAAAAGGAATGGGATCGAATTTGAGAGGTGAGAAACTAAACGAGGATAAAATTGAAAAAATCTTTCAATTTAAAATCATCTTAATTTTGAACGGTTGCAATTAAAAGAATATGGAATGAATCTAAAACGAAAAAAAAATTTAAGGGCTGATATGATTTTTTTTATGAGAAGTGTGCAAGCTAAGATAGAGGAGAGAAAAATAAAAGGGAAAAAAATTGAATCAACGCTAAATCAGATATAATCATCATACACATGTTGTTTATGAAGAAAGATAACACCGAGACATATCAAATGACACGGCAAAACAATTTTTTCTACCACAGGAGTTAGCCACACATGTCGCCTGAAGGCGACAATAGCATACGTTAGTAGCTTGTTATTTTTTTTAGTTTTATATATCAAAAGATAACACCACCCTTGAGATCAAATAGTTATTGCTAAAAAACAATTATGAAATTATGAATTTGTCCTGGCAAAGTATCTTTGAGAATTTTGATTACAAGCACATTACAAGCACAATAGAGTCAATACACTGTGCTTTTAAAAAAATTAAAAAACCAAGAATGCTCTTGGCTATAGCTAAGTGATATTTTGCTTTT
>Ga0325404_1006213_pt1 | contig 12558 bp, 7 predicted proteins | sample PopdelMetagenome_18_FD_205664 | JGI IMG/M metagenome (GOLD analysis project Ga0325404, IMG submission 205664) | Populus deltoides microbial communities from Bellville, Georgia, United States - Xylem-Control-R1 | ecosystem: Host-associated > Plants > Phyllosphere > Stem > Wood/Secondary xylem... | reverse complement strand
GTTATTTGATGATGCTGTCAGCTCAAGCAATTTAATACCAAAAGGGAGAAAAATAACAAGCTGGGTAAAGGCCTGTTCCTCGAAAGGTTGGGAGGAGGATCTTTCATTTTTTAAGGGTAAAGGAAAGAACTGGCATAAATTTAACTTTCCCTGTCAAAACAGGAAAGCAAAATTTAAACTTGCCACCGACTCTTACTCCGAAGCTTATTGAAAATAATTATACCCGTATACCTAAACCGCTTAGGAATACTTGATGTGAGCCTGTTGCCCTATAATCCCTTTAAAACTGAGGTTTTGTTTTGAGAATGTGGTCACTAACCTCCCTCATGGCAATCGTGTAAGATGAAAAACTTTTTAACATTGGACCTGCAGATAGTACGATTTGTAATTGTTTGGGTCTGTGATTACACTAATTAATGTAGTATTAGCATGGACTTGATTACGTGCTTTAATGATTTTTATTCAACGAGCTTTTGAGAGTTCCTTGTTAGGTAATGCCTGCAGTTATTTGGTTTGTTAGTTGTCAACGTCTGGGATAAAACTTCCTCGCCATATACAACGAGGGACAGTTTTCACAGTGAAGTTTCCTCTTATGGAAGATACTAGTGCGCAAACTAGGATGCTGAAAGCCATTTGGAGCAATGGTGTTTTGCAGTGTCTTTCGTGTTTAGCCAGAAATACCGAGCAGACTTGGTATAACATCACTTTCAGAGACGACAGCTTCTGCTTGCTGCACTTATGCAATGTCAACTTCAATCTTGATCATAGTTATTGATCACAGCTCACCTCCATAGGTCAATCTGGTGACTCTACAATTCAAATCTTAATACAGTTCATATTTTATTTTGAACATTGAAAGGTCAACTTAAAAAAAAACAAACTGAATTGATGATTAGAAGATCATGCCACTGACTGCTGCAAAAGCACAGGGAGCACACCCTCTACTATAAATTGTGATCCATCAGCACCAAAACAGTCTACAAAATGGCCCTTTTTTTTCTTTTTCTTTTTATTAAGGATTGTTTGTGTTGCTGATCAACACAGGCAGCCAGATGGTCATAAGCACACCGGCTCTTGACTCTCCAAGCCCACTATAGACACCAAGGCCGAGAGACGGTCTTTCGCTCTGCCGGGCAGTAGGCACATTTGCAGAAACTACAGCCCCAACTACCCGTATAAGAGATGGGATTAGGATAATTAATAATCTTTTAAAAACTAACCATCATTACCATTAAAGAAAAGAAAACATCTAGCTATAAAATTTACACTTGCAAAAGTGGAGGGGATATAAAATTACCCTTCCAGTCTGCTTGAACGACCTACTGCCTAATTTTCATTTACATCACGAACAACTACTCTTGATGACGGTCATGGCAGAAGCGATGAGAGGTCATCCAAGAGGAAAAAACTCTCTACGTCAGTTGCATACCATGTGATAAACATATAAAGGTCAAGTGGTGAGTTAGCCTCCAGACTCCTCCAATAACAAGGCAGTTCCATATATTTCAAAAACCAGAACTTAGTGAATCAAAACAGAATGTTAAGAGATACGATCAACCCACAATTTTGAAATGCTGACTGAATCATCTGTTGTGAACCAGTAATCATCAAGAATCTGCAACAGGATGGGTCACGAGCAAACAGGTTAATCAAGTTTCCTTCCCCGTGACCAAACACCAAAGAAGGTATATAAAAGTGCATTTGTGCGCGTGTGCAGGATCGGAACTATCAACTAGGAAACTGTTATGAAACCAATTTGAAGCTTCCAATACTTACATTGCAGTCTGCAGGAATTAACTTACAAATCCCAGATGCTTCTAGAGTTAGTGAGCTGAATGGTTCACAACAACTGTTTTGATTACCCTGACACTCTGAAGGCAAGCCTGCATCTTGGTCTCTGCATTGGCTACTGTTCCAAGCACTTGTATCCATTGGTTCAACATGCTCCACGGTTATGTCCTCACCTTGTTTGCATTTGCTACAAGCATCATCAAAATGGCATTATGAAATTGTAGCAGTTTTTGAACACAATCATGCATGGAAACTAAGTGCACACTGCATGTCAGTGGTGCATGTTACCTCAAGAGATACACATCAATGGGTCCATTGGTGCTTCTAACTGTCATTTTGTATAGTGGAGAACCAATATCCTGCTCATGCAAATAAGCATTACATCAGGTAGAAATACATTTCAATAATTTTTAAAGTTCCACGTATCCACACTCAGTACCTCATCAGGATCAGGAACTTCCAGATAACTAGCTTCAGGAGTTTTTATTGCAAAAAGTGTTCGATTCTGCAGCAGTAGTATCATAAAGTGATAAGCATCACCAAATTTGGGAGATGATAGCAAAGAGATTTCAAAGCAATTCCCAGGATTTGCATACCTGGAAGCATGAAAGGCTGGTAATATCTTCCTCTGTTAGAAAGAGATGCCTAACAAAACCAAGTAGGCAAATAAATAAAAACAAGTCATATTGAAACCATAAAATCTGAGGGAGAAAATAGCATACTTTCGACAAACCACATCTTCCTTCAAGCCTCTCAGAAGTTCTTGTCTATCCCTGGAAAAAGAACATGATAAGAGTTAAGCTAACCACAGAGGACTACAAAAAATATAAATAAAAAGATTGACTCAACCAACCTTATAGATTCCTCAAGCCTGAACTCTTCAGTATATAAACTTTCCACTTCAGCCTGTAATCAAATCAAAAGATAAACAGGTAGTAAGACCAGTGACTTTAATATTTCATAGTGTTACCTCTTAGAAGTGTAGAAAGCTGAAAGGTCAACTGACAGTCCCTTTGTTACAGAGTATCAGTTACCATCAATTTCTAACAAAATCAACTTTATCTTATATGTCCATATCAATGTGCTCACTGCATCTTCCACACACTGATAATTCATTATCAATCCACAACATGAGAGGGTTGCTTCAGAAATTACTGATTAGTGAGTGATAAACAGGTCATTTCATGTTAGCTCATTATTCCCTGAAATATGTTAAGTACATAAATCATAGAGCACAATCACAACCTTCTTCCCATAAAGGCCAACAGGTTTTCACTTTCTAAAAATATGACCCATAACTTTCACCAGTAACTTTTGAGTTGCAAAAACCTGGTTTTACATTCAAGTCTAACATCGACAACCTAAACCTATGAAAGCCGAGGCAAGACCTATTTCCTGGGCACCTAAAACAAATTGAGTTTGAATCTTGAATTTTTTGAAATTCAAACAAATGCTCATCATCATTACAATGCTACCGATCCATTGTGTGTGAGTCATCAGTGCAGAAAGAATGAAGCCATCATAAAGCATCTGACTCCTGAGAAGGATATGATGACTACAGAAATACCTTTATTCTAGCATGATTATCCAACATCTTTTGCTCACAGTCATCAAATTCCCTGTTTAGAAGGTCCAATGGTCAATTACCAGCCACGCAAAGCAAACAACAATGGAAGTGCACGAGAAAAGATCGGTGTTAATACTTCTTCCAGCGTATATGATTTTTTGAAGTTTTCTCTATTAATCCTATTCCTTCCAAAACATTTGTAATATCATATATCCTCCTTTTCTGGACCTGTCAAAATCAATATCATGTCAAAAAAGTTCAGTTTATAGCAAAGATATTCACGCTACACGTACCCCTATAAAAAGCATTACATATGATTTCACAATATAACTAGTTGTGATGAGAAAGGAGAGATACTGCACTGGAAAGAAAACCTTATTTGAACCCTCCAGTGTAAGCAATTCAATTTTCTTATTTAGCAGCAGATGTGCATAGCCCATAACAATGTCCGTACCTTCAACACTTCTGCTGTTTTGTTCAGATCAAGGGTCCCATCCTGAGCCTCCTGGATCAACTTGACAAATTTCTTGGTTAACAAGCCTGTCCAAAAGAAATTTGACCATTTGTAAATTGTAAGTAATCATCACAGCAACATTAAATTTAAATCCACCCAAATTAACCGTGAGTAGATACATAAGAATGCTTACTATATGTGCAAATAGAATAAACCGTGCAATATTCTAGACTACAAGAATGCTAAACCCAATTAATCAAAACTTACCTAAAGAACTGTCATATCGACAACCACTAGCCAGATTCAGTCCATTAAGAGACTCTGCAATTGAACATCAATTTAACCAGAATTTCTACATCAACATCCCATTAAAAGGCTCAATAATACAACATGCAGTAATTTACCAATCGATAATGCAAAAGTACATTACCAGCATTCATTCTTTGAGTCACTGATTTGGCATGTTTCGGAACCCTTGACTTATTTTTATGCTTACCCCCAGAAGATGACCGAGGAGCAAGAGTTATATCAGTAACTATATCACTTTGCGCAGGGAAAGCGGCATCTCTATTAGTCCAAACCTCATGATCATCACTTTCACTTTTTATTCCCAGCTGTAATAAATATCATACAATTTGTAATTGAATTGCTACTTAATTTAATCTCTAGAGTCTAGACAACAAATTCTAGTGCAACCTTAATTAAAATACGACACTTGTCTTAAATACACCGAACCGCCTAGCGCATTAGGTAGTCATAGTTACGTTGTTTTTGCAATTTTCGGTGTTTCTTATTAAAGCTAGAGAGTTTTCATATCTGCAGTAACTAAATATTTTCTTCAGGGAAGAAAATTATTATTTTAATTATGAGCTCAATTTGTTTATTTTTTTTAAAAAAAAAGCTTCGATCGAGTATATATATATAAAAAATTAAACAATAAAAATAATTACAATGAATATCAATCAATAATTATACGAATTTAAGCAGAAAAATAATTTAAGGAAAAGAAAGGACGAGGAGAGTAAAACTAACTAACCGCAACGTCACGAAATGCAGAATGCGTGTTGGAACTATGGAATTGAAAGCCGATAGGAGTTTTGTTGTTATCAGGAGGAGGAGGAGGAGGCGGGTGGTGAGGTTTTCGGAAAGAGGAAGGGAACAGTCGATTTGAAGGAGTTGAATTATTTGAAGAAGAAAATAAATTCTGATTTTGAAAGTGAGAATGAGAGTGAAGTAAATGAAAGTGAAATTGCGATGGATTGATTGTCCGGTTCGGATCTTCGCTGGCGTTCGCCATGAAGAGAGGGAGAGAGGGAGGGAAAGAGGGGTTCTTGAGAGAGTGTTTGGAGGGAAAGGAAGGGGAGGAATTTGAGTGTAAAAAAGGCGGTGATTAGAGAAAGAGAAGGAGGTAATTAAAGGGAAGTGGAGGAGGGCGAAACCGATTTAGGAACGGAAGGATTAGAGAGGATGGGAAGAACACGGCAGTTGCCGGGAGAGAGGGATTTGAGAATCGTAGGGGAGAAGCGGTGAGGAAGTGAGTTTCGAATACGTCCGCCCGCCTTTTGTTGGCAGTTGGATTGGATGCCCCTCTTCTATAAAATTTTTCGGCTTGGATTGGGCTGGGCTTTTCTATTGGATAAACCCTAATTTTGAAATATTGATATTAAATAAGACAAACCCATAAAACACCAGCTCAGCTGTGTGAGTAGGCCTAACTTTGTCAATTTTATTTTAAAATTATAATTAACGACTTCCATATATTTTAAAGACTTTTCATTAATGTTTCATTCATAATATATTTTTTTTATTAAAAATGAAATCATTTTATAAAAAATATTAATACTTCCCATTGAGTGATTGTAACAGAAGTTCTTATTAAAAAATCAAAATAATATAATATGATAATAAAAATAATATAAAAAGCAATTTGGGTGCAAAATTAAGACTCTGGTGATAGTTTAGGGATATATTCGACATTTGTCCTGTTAAATGACATCACTTTTTATGTATTAATTGTGAGTTGTTAAATTTGATGGGGAAGGATCTTAAATTATTAAAGTACTAATTTGGTAATTTTTATAAATAAAATGCTATTTTGAAAATATAGAATTTATTTTTTTCATGTCTATAATACAAAAGTTTTCAGAGAGAGAAATAAAAGAGATAACGTTTCTACTTCTAGGAAATCGAATTTCACATGTTGATGTATAATCATTTTATTTTTGTGTGAAGTTTATAAATTAGAATTGTCAGGAAACTCTTGACAATCAAGGGCCACGTGTGGATCTTTCCTTTTTTTTTAATATTTTTTGGGAACCCATTTAAGGAAACTGAAATATTTTTCCCTTTTGGTTCTTTTAGAGTTTTGCTTTGAAGTTATAATAATAATAAAAAAACATATTTGGTTGGAATTTTAAAAATTAGTCGTTTAATTTTTTTAAAAGTGAAAGATAATTTTTATAAAATCAGTTTAAAGGTATATTAGCTTATAATTTAAAAGTATGAACAGTGACTTTTTTGAGATGAAAAGCTACTTATTTTACTTAAAAAAATAATCATAAATATTTTAAAATTAATTAGTTTAAATAACTCTTTTTTTATATATAGTAATCAAGTTCAATTATTTTATCTCAAGTATATTAGATTTTTAATTAAATTATTTTATAGTTATGTACTTTAAAAAAAAGCTATGTAATGGTTGATCATATCCTCCATTTTATTTTGTGTTTTTTATATATAATATTTGTGTGTTTCATAAAGAAAGAATTCATTTTTTAAGAAAGTATTTAATTTCTTTTTAAAAATTATTTAATTTTAATTATATCCTTAATATTAATTTTAATTTAAATAACTTACTAACAACATATTAAATAGTTTGATATATTTAATTTCAAAACTCATCACAACGAACATAAAAACAGGGCCAAACAGGCTATTCATGTAAGGCGGGATGAATCATATGACCCTAAACACTTCCAGAAATTATATTTAATACCGAAGTACACAGGTGGGCAGCCTAAGAATCTGATTTGTTCCGTCTTGAAATCACAAAATATAACTTGCGTGAAACAGCAAGTTGCCACGTCTTGCAAGTGCAAGATCGGGCAGGAGAAAAAATCAAGCTACAGAAACCATATTGCAATCCTGTCTAAAAAAACTCAATATGCCGAGCTGCAGGTTTCCATTTCATGGGCAGGTATTTTGCTTGCCAACAAGCAGCTAACATGCACGAAGGAGCTAGGTTTGATGTACTATTCTCTGGGAGTCCAGATTAGCTACTGCTGCATATCTTGGTCCCACTGAGAATGTAACCCCCAAAGGCACTCATCTGCATCAATGGATGAGTTCTTGATGGAAGAACCTGCATTTGCATCAGAAAACACCAGGGAATATTGAATCACTGCATCTTCATCCCCTAGAAGAATTATACTCTCTGCTTCTACTCCTCGAGAATAGATGTCAAGGGCAAGAAGCATATAATATGATTCTGTTTGAAAACTCCCATTTCTATTTCCCCCACAAATTCCAAACTTCAAACTAAAACATCAACAGCCATGCAAAAGTAGACACAAAAAGTTTTCCAAAATTATCAAAAATGGAACCAACAAACCTGATATTCACGTAGCCAAGGTTCTGAAATTTGCAAACCAATTGCCATTTTCCCCTGCTGTAAATTGTGCATGCATGTTGCAAGTGGCTGCATTCGAACAAGAATAGCAATTAAGAAAATATTCTACCATGAGTGAAAGCCTATCCAGTAATACTACAAAAAATTATCCAGTAACAATACTGCATTAATTATTAATAAACTGCAATCTAATATAGAAAATAATGCATTAGCAAGTCTTAAGTTGAACAAATCTCAAGAATTTGAATCAAATGACCTGAAGATACTGGTGGTAGATAGCAAATGGTGCTGAATATGATAGAAGTGGCAATAGATCCTTGGCTAAGCTCCAAGCATCTGCATCTGGAGCAGCAATTATTAGACTGCACACAGAGTGAACTAGAATTATTGACCACGCTTGAAAACTAAAAAAATGTTGAAATAGAAAATATCCATTTATAGATTCTATTGACTAATAAACAAATTATTCACATCTAGCTACCTAGAGAACCCATTTTCCTTCCATGACTTAATGGCTTCTTCTGATGCCTTTTCGCCAGATTTAGGGGGTTTGCCCATTTTAATTTGTGGAGAGACAATAGTCTCTGAATCCGCAGCCTCATGGTTGGATGGAAGAGACATTTCTTCCATGTTGATGGGGGAGGTTTGGCCCTACAAGAATTGATTCTCCAAAACAGTTACTGGAGTGCAAGATAAAAACATACTCTGGCAATGAGCAAAACAACGCTAACATTTAATTCTGCATTGCTGGCATCAATTATCTCGGATGTTCCAGTTTGGTCTAAACAGAGGTCACACAGAGGAGCCCGCACAATCCTGGAAAGAAAATATTAATTCCTTCAAATGAAATTCCTGTGTTTAAATAGAAAACATAATCAAAGAGACTATGCCAGAAACAAAAAATGAAAGCAATGTTGAATCCGGAGGATCTCTTATATAGAAGAGGCTAAGCAAGAGTCACGCTGATCCTATGCATATTAAAATCTCCTGTCGCTGACCAGGAAGGGCTATCATATCAAATAATTCTACATAGAAGTCCCAGCTGCTTCATATTAAACAATAACTAGGATGTTTTTGGTATGCTAGACTGGACTAGTCACTAGACTATAAATGGAAATGGACTGAACTGGGTAGTTGATGAAACTTGATTGGCCTACACTAGACTGGACAATACATATTCCTGTCTTGTGTTTGGAGCACATTGGATAAGGCACGATAATTTTTTTTTGAAAAATGTCATTCTGGTCTGTGAGTTTTTTCAACAATTTATTTTGGTCCCTGTATTTTATTTTTATGACATTTTAGTCCTTGTAATTTTCTTGATCCTCTAATTTTATGATAAGTACAACTTAGTCTCTAAATCAAAAGGTTTTTGCAATTAAGCCTCTATATGTAAATATTCATTTTAATCAATTTGGTCAAATTTTAGTCTACCAAATTAAAAAATAAATGAGTGATAAAAAAGTGGATAATATGAAAAATTGAGAAATGAAATTTTTTGTCTGTGATACCTTATGGTGGGACTAGAATTTTGCCCTGGGACAACTCAAGACATGACAAGGATTCAAAATGTGCATTAAATACTTCGCAACTTATCCAGTCATGTCCAAAGTATGCACCAAACATATCAGAACTTGTTTTGTCTTTTCCGGTTCAACATACGAACCTATGCTTTCTCAACTATTTTTGAAAAACGAGGTAACACAGATCATTTTTTCCCATAAGTGAGTCATGTTTCTCCACTTTCTGAAACTATGATGAAACTAACAACACAAAGTACCTTTTGCAGATTTCATTATCAAAGTTGAATGTTCTGACTATCTCCACAGGATACGGTGTACTTCCAAGATATGTATTGCAAACGTAACCTGTACCTGCTAAACAAATAACATCATTCACAACCATAAATTACATCTGACAAACTACAGTGGTTTAAGCCAAGAAAACACATGTAAGAAGATACATTCATGATTGTGGCAAGGGTATAATAACACTTTCGTTTTCTTTCTTTTTCATTTATTTGTTGGTTTGAGAATTGAAAAGTTATCATATATTAAATCCTGTCAAAAGGATAACTGAGGAATAACAGAAACATAATTAAAGCAAACAGCTTGGTTTTCCCTTTCTTGGTGGTATTTCTCTTTTACTACATAAAGCAAACAGCTTTATAAAGCTATAGAATTGAAAGGGCTCTTCAGATGAAATCAGAGATCAAACCTCCTAAACGCTCTGCCACAGCACCAGTAAGAAGGCCGCCAACCATATCCACTAACAGGATGTCAGAGTTTGCAGTAACATTAGCAAGTGAAAGCAACAGGGATAATGCATCTACTCGCAGGAATCTGTATTGAAGGCAGAGAATTCAGATACCAACGAAACAGTAAAGACCATATACATCTAAATGAGAACAACCAACAAACCATGAATCATACTGATATTCATAAAGCTATTTCCTATTTAACATAATTTGATAATTATCCACCCCTTCAATCCTCTACTTTTATTAAAAGAAATTCTTATGGTAATTGATCTAAGATAACCAATGGTCATGCTGGTTTTTTTTGCCATAATCTTTCAATCATCCCTCACCTATGCTGTAATTTTTCAATCTATGTCTTGTAACTACTTAAAAACCCTAAGCTAGATAGTCTCTCTTTCAATGTTCAACTTCAGGGAATGGATGCAGAATGAAAATGCTTTAAAATGATATCAAATAAACTAACAAAATCCTGAACAAAGAAAATTTTTAGAAACTAAAATCAAATAACTTAAATCATGGAGTTAATTAATAACATAAAACTACCCGATTCTATGTGGATATTTCTTGAAGTACGCCTCGCATATGCTGAAATAAACAAGAATAATAACATGTCAGTTATAAAATCAGGTTACTTGACATTTTCGAACAGCTTCCACCAAACTTTAAGCCCATTTTTTTCATGATGAAGCTTATCATAAAATTAAAAAACAGGACTTAGTTAAAGAGCAATTCAGCCAATTCCAATGAGGTGACAAAAAAATAAACTAACTAGAGATGAAGCAAGAGATTACCTTCTAGCAGAAGGTCGCCTCAGAAGTACTCTAGGGGCATACTTCTTTTGCTTCTTAATCCTATATTTCTCCTGCAACCACACAATACATCAGCATATCAATCAAAGCCCTTTTGGCCCAACAAAACTTCATCCATTCCAACATCAAACTTACTTGAGAAAATGTTGTTTTTTTCTCATATGTTGCACTATTGGCAATGAGAGCTTCAATTATCTCATCACCTTTCACACCCTGCCTGCACCAAACAAAGTTTACGATTCCTATCTTAAAGAAACAAGATTGCAAATCATGCTGACAAAAACTATAAGCTATGGCATCAACGTTTTAACCCGCATTCGAGAATAAAATCATAAAAAATTACGCAAATCACCTCCGCATTTCATCTATGTCTCCACTAGTTAGGGTCTGGGCTTCATTATTATCAACAATAGCTCGATTATCCCTACATTCGTCCATTATTTGAGATCCTCCTTTTTCTTGATCATTATTATCTACCAACAAATATTAAAAAAAAATAATCAGCAAACCAAGACAAAGCTCTTAATTAATCCATGATTAAACAATTAAACAAGAGCTCAAGCACAATACCTACTTCTGTGGAAGGAACAAACCTACATAAACAAAGCCCTTCAGTCCCATTCTCAATTTGAAAAGAAGAACCGAAGGGGCATCCAATCAAGGGCCGTAAAGAGAAATTCTTATTTCCAATTTTCAACGTCCTACAAATTTCAAAAAAGAAATGAAAAAAAAAACATAAGCATTTATTAATTGTAAGAATAAAACAAAAAAAAAAAGCAAAAAAACTTACGAGCCAGCTGTTAATCGAGCAAAAACAAGGCGGTCGCCGTCGTTAATGTCGAGCAAGACACTGCAACCTTCCCAGGTTACTCTAGGGTTTTGAATTGAATTTGACTGGATGCTATTTGGGGACATGTTTGGCCCCTTATTGTGATTTTTAAGAATTGACAGAATACAGAACAAAGCAACAGAATTGGTACTCTCTATTGCTTGAATTTGCCGCAGTGGAGCATTCAAGCAGAGACTGATTTTATTCGAAATTTTCAAAGGGGGCATAAATCCCAAAGAATTAGGGTTTAAGTGCTAACCGTGGGAGGTTCAAAACTAGCGAGCCCAATATTTTTGGGATCAAGAAAAGTCTAGTGTTGGCCCGTCTTGAAAGAGATACTAGTTTTGAATCTCTTGATGTGGGCCTGTAGGAACCCACTCTGAACAAATTTGGAGACCTCTTATATGTGGTATCCAAAGTAATCTATTTGAAAAATCATCATAAATCATAAATTACAAAAACCAAACTCGGTCAAGACCTGATTTATGGATTGGTTCACTTAACCCGTGTTAATTCAAAATGGGTTATTTCAAAAACAAATAAAATTGAAACGACATGATTTTGAAAAAAAAAAAGTTGAATCTTACATGGGTTTTGACTGAGTTGAGAATTAAAAAAATTAATTACTATTGAATAATTTTTTTATTGCCTGACTAGTGAAGTGAGTCGGAGGATCTGTCTATGACCAAGAGGAAAATAAAAAATGAATTCAGATCCTAACCCGAAGCAAAAACAGTGGAATATTCTTGTCCGAATACCTGTTTAAGAATACGGATGCAACTGTGACAACCGTGTTTCCAAACACAGCGCAAATTACAGATAAGCTAATTTTTATGCTTCGAAGCCCGTCAGAAAAAATCCGGCAGTATTTTCGAAGAAATGGCATGATGCCTCTGGTTTAGAATTGCAACCATGCCTTTTCTCCTCATGCTGTACAAAAAAATTATTTTAAATAAAAATAAATTTAAAATTAAAATTTTAAGGGAACGCAGTGCCCAAACACTCCTGTTCCCATGAAACGCGGGAAGCTAGCATTCAAGTCAAATTATTTTCTATAACTTGCAGTGTATGATCACAACAGCGAGGGTCAGTGCCCCATAGTAATCTTGTGAGCTACTAGTAGTTCTATAGCTTCATTTGTCTGTCTCTTTGCAAAGAACGTGATGTTCCAACTAATACTGGGAGAATACAGTGACGATGCACATGGGATATATCAAGCA
>Ga0325404_1006211_pt1 | contig 12560 bp, 15 predicted proteins | sample PopdelMetagenome_18_FD_205664 | JGI IMG/M metagenome (GOLD analysis project Ga0325404, IMG submission 205664) | Populus deltoides microbial communities from Bellville, Georgia, United States - Xylem-Control-R1 | ecosystem: Host-associated > Plants > Phyllosphere > Stem > Wood/Secondary xylem... | reverse complement strand
CTCTTAATTTTTGGCTTTTAAAATATAATTTTAAATTTATATCAGACGTTGACGTAATAATAGTAGAAGTAAACAATATAAGTTTTAAAGTTTAGACAGAAAGATATAAATCAAAATGTGAAAAAAAATAAAAATTTCTACCACCATCATGGAAAGAGCCTGGAAGTGAACGACAGTCCACTCTGATCATGATTTCAAAGGAATAAAAAAAATCATTACAGTAAAGCATTCGAACTCCGAATCCCCAGATTACCCGCCCCTAAACCGCATTATTACCATCGGTCAGTCATCATATCATCCCGTTAAAGTTCTCAAATTCATTAGAGAATGCAGGGCAATACTGTCACACAAATCTCAAAACCTGACTTTTCCACGAGACAGAAAAACCCAAAACGCGATCTAAATCTCAAAGCCACTGAGCGCTCTCTCTCTCTCTCTGTCACTGTTCTCTTCATTTCGATTTCTCTATTATGCACTTCACTGTCTCCTCTCCAAGCCATGAAATCTAAAACAACAAAACAAGCCCTAACATTCCCTCTCCAGATCCGAGCTCACTGAGTCACGGACCTCACTCACCTTCCTGACTCGGGAATGGCTTCCTCGGAAGCCGATTCCCGGTTAAGCCAAGTGGTATCCCCTGCTTTAGAAAAAATCGTCAAAAACGCATCGTGGCGTAAACACTCGAAATTAGCACACGAATGCAAATCCGTCCTCGAGATTCTCACTTCTCGAAAACCCCAACAACAACCTCCTCCGACTTCCCCGTCCGACGACTCCTCATCCGAATCCTCTCCACCTGGCCCACTCCACGACGGCGGGTCCATCGAGTACTCCCTCGCCGAATCTGAATCTATCCTCAGCCCTCTGATCAACGCGTGCAACACTCAATTCCTCAAGATCGTCGATCCAGCCGTTGATTGCATCCAGAAATTGATCGCGCATGGGTACATACGTGGCGAGGCGGACTCCACCGGAGGTACTGAAGCGAAATTGCTAGCTAAGTTGATTGAATCTGTGTGTAAATGTTATGATTTAGGGGATGATGGTGCTGAATTGCTGGTTTTGAAAACCCTATTATCAGCCGTTACGTCGATTTCGTTGAGAATTCATGGAGATTGTTTGTTACAAATAGTGAGAACTTGCTATGACATTTATTTAGGGAGTAAAAATGTAATTAATCAAACGACGGCGAAAGCGTCTTTGATTCAAATGTTAGTTATTGTGTTTAGGAGAATGGAGGCTGATTCTTCAACGGTTCCGGTTCAGCCGATTGTTGTGGCTGAATTAATGGAACCAGTGGAGAAAACGGATGTGGATGGATCAATGGCGGTGTTTGTTCAAGGTTTTATAACGAAAATTATGCAGGATATAGATGAGGTTTTTAATCCGGGGACACCCAGTAAGTCTTCGATGACAGTGGCACATGATGGGGCTTTCGAGACCACTACTGGTACGGTGGAGAGTACAAATCCGGCAGATTTGCTTGATTCGACTGATAAGGATATGTTAGATGCCAAATATTGGGAAATTAGCATGTATAAGACGGCTTTGGAAGGCAGGAAAGGGGAGTTGGCTGATGGGGAAGGGGAGAGGGAGGATGATTTGGAAGTGCAGATTGGGAATAAGTTGAGGAGAGATGCATTTTTGGTGTTTCGAGCACTTTGTAAGTTATCTATGAAAACTCCGCCCAAAGAAGCATTGGCGGATCCACAGTTGATGAGAGGGAAGATTGTTGCATTGGAGTTATTGAAGATTTTGTTGGAGAATGCTGGTGCTGTGTTTAGGACTAGTGACAGGTACGACCTATGTTATACCTTTATAGTGTATATATTCTTTCTGGATTTTGCATTTTTTTTCCATTAATTTTTTTGTTTCACATTTGATTTGAAGTTAATTGTCATAAACATGCTGATAAATCTTATCACGGTGCTTTGTAAAATGATAGGTGCATTTACATCATTTGTAAGGTCTTGAAGTATTTCTTCTATGTAGCTATATAAAACTATTACTGAGTGGAAACCAGACTTGTTCTAGGTGATATATGTGCATTCTAGTGAATTTGGTTTATTTTGTCAACAACAAAGAGATGAAGCAACAATTGTTAGATAGTATATCCATGATAAAGAGTCTTCAAGGTAGATCTCAACTGTTGCATCCAGAGTATATTTTCTGTATAGCTAACCTGACCACTGGCGGCAGGAAAACAGATAGATTCTAGTGGACACAGATGCATTCCAGGGCGCAGTCTTCTGTGCAGATGGCCTAGAATGAAGTTACAATGGTTAGTTAATATTTACGTAAAAGAAGAGTCTTCTAGGTTTTAGATCTAAATGTATCCAGCATAAGCCTTCCTTATCCTGAAAGTTTGTTAAAATGCTGCCATTGTTATATCCAAGCTTCATAGAGAGTCCACAGGTAGAACCATCATTAGCTCATGCAGAACAATCAGCACTGTAGCTCATTCTGGATCTGAATTGTTTAAAACTCGTTTATCAGAAAGATCTTAAAATAGAAAATTGAACCACGGGGAGAGATAGGGTGGAAAACTTGTGGAGGTCAATTGCTTGCAAATGGTATGGTACCAGTAATAGTAGCTGCTTATGCTACTTGGGAGAATCGGTATAACTTTGGCTGTAAATGGACTTCTCCTATTTGAAGGATTCATGTGCTGTTTGTGCTGTTAAGATACGGGATTAAGGATCCATTCGGTAAATTGCTTAATGATCTTTTCATTTTCCGTTGTAATAGGGTTTTGAATACATGGCTGAAAGCCTGTAGACAACTGTTGTGTGGCTATTTCAGAACTGAGTATTGTTGTTACCTATTTCAGTAGTTAATTTTAACCAGTATTTATCCCTTTCATTTCAAGGGATTAAGGAGTGTTGTTTCAGGTGTAAAAGTCTTGCTTTAGCTTGGCACTTGGGATTTCTGATGGTAGGACAAATCCTTGAATGCCTTTTGGTTGGATGTAAGCCAGGAAAGCATAGCTACCAACTCTTTTGGGAGGCACACTGATCTCACATATTCTAGGTTAGTTGAATCTTAGTTTAGAGCGTGAGTCAACTAGTGCTATTTTTCCATCAACTGGCTTCCTTTTCCTCTCTTGGCTTCAAAGGTACCATGGTATTAGAAAGGGTCACGTTTCTGATATTTTTATATTTTAGCAATCTCAATTCTCATGTGGTTATCAGCACCTTAAAAATTGACTTTGGAAATGCTGGTTCTCTTGCCTATTATTTTTGCTCCGAAGTTGAATGGTTTTATTTTGGTTTCATTTCAGTCCTTTCTATATCCATAAGCGCCATTGTTATGATCTTAATGGTATTTGATGAAAAATTGAGATTTAGCTTTTATCACTTCCATGCTCATGCAATTATGTTGCTCATGGAATGCTATTCGCATAACAAAGCCTCTCAAAGTTAAATTTGTGATGCATTAAATTTCCTTGATTCTTGCGCTGAAACAGGTTCTTAGGTGCCATCAAGCAATATCTATGTCTTTCACTGTTGAAGAACAGCTCGTCAAGTCTTATGATCATTTTCCAGCTTTCTTGCTCCATTTTCATTAGTTTGGTTTCAAGGTTCAGAGCTGGACTGAAAGCAGAAATTGGAGTATTTTTTCCTATGATTGTTCTCAGGATTCTTGAAAATGTTGTTCAACCTAATTTTCAGCAGAAGATTATAGTACTTCGGTTTCTAGATAAGCTCTGTGTTGATTCCCAGATCTTGGTAGACATTTTTATTAATTATGACTGTGATATCAACTCATCTAACATATTTGAGAGGTATGCTTTTTTTTTCCTTTCTATAGAGATCTGAGTTTGTAATACAAATGATCTATAGCATTGACAATAATATCACGTATTAAATTGGTTGATGAATTCTGATTTGTTATCTTGATCATTCAGAATGGTCAATGGACTTCTTAAAACTGCTCAAGGTGCCCTGCCTGGTACTGCCACTACACTGGTGCCACCTCAGGAGGTGACCATGAAACTTGAAGCTATGAAGTCCTTAGTGGCTATTCTGAAATCAATGGGAGACTGGATGAATAAACAATTGCGCATTCCTGATCCTCATTCTGCCAAGAAACCTGATGCAGCCGAAAACAGTCCTGGATCTGGAAGTCTTCCCATGACAAATGGTAATGGGGATGAGCCTGTTGAAGGATCAGATTCTCATTCTGAAACCTCAACTGAAGCATCGGATGTTTCAGCTATTGAGCAACGACGGGCTTACAAGCTGGAATTTCAGGTAACTGATTTTATTTTATTTATATGCTGACAACTGCAAATGGAATCTAATTTAAAATTTGTGGCAGGAAGGTATATCTCTTTTCAATCGGAAGCCTAAGAAAGGAATTGAATTTCTAATCAATGCAAATAAAGTGGGGAATTCAGCAGAAGAGATAGCAGCCTTTCTTAAAAACGCATCTGGCTTGAACAAGACTCTGATTGGCGATTACCTTGGGGAAAGAGAAGATTTTTCACTGAAAGTAATGCATGCTTATGTAGATTCTTTTGACTTTCACGGCCTGGAGTTCGATGAGGCTATCAGAGTCTTTCTACAGGGCTTTAGGTTACCAGGTGAGGCACAAAAGATTGATCGAATTATGGAGAAGTTTGCTGAACGTTACTGCAAATGTAACCCAAAGGTTTTTAGCAGTGCTGACACAGCCTATGTCCTTGCTTACTCCGTGATACTGCTCAACACTGATGCTCATAATCCCATGGTGAAGAATAAGGTGTGTTCAAATTCTTTAGTTTTATTCGGTGGATATTTCAGGTAGCATGATGGATAAGTTTGTGCCCTCCTCCCTCACTTATCTCTCTTGCAAAAAAATAAAATAAAAATGCAGATGTCAGCTGATGACTTCATAAGAAACAACCGTGGCATTGATGATGGGAAAGATCTACCTGAGGAGTACTTGAGATCTTTGTTTGAACGAATATCAAAAAATGAGATCAAAATGAAAGAATATGATTTAGCTCTCCAACAGAAGCAGTCTTTGAATTCAAACAGAGTTTTAGGCTTGGATAGTATCCTGAACATTGTGATCCGCAAGCGGGGTGAAGAAAGGAATATGGAAACAAGTGATGATCTTATCAGGCATATGCAGGAACAATTTAAAGAAAAAGCTCGAAAATCTGAGTAAGAACCACTGCCTCTCCTGTTCTCCAAAATCCTTTTGCATCTCCATCCGAAACACTTTGGTAACTGATCCCAACCTATCCAGTAATTTGGGTTCTGCACCCTATTGGGCTCTCCAATAAGTGGACAGGGTGATAATCTTTTTGATCTTAATTCTATTGATAACTATGGACTGTTTTCATCATTAAGGTTTGATTAGTGCCTCCTGAAAAATAAAAATCCTTTTTGATATATTCTTTTTCCCAAGAGAAATGTAATCACGTCTGTGTCGTATGATTATGCTCTCAGTGAAGTTGATATTTGTAGCTTGAAGGTTATATTTAATTCTCACAGATCAATCGTGGCCTGGCAATTTGCAGGTCAGTTTATTATGCTGCAACAGATGTGGTGATTCTTAGATTCATGATTGAGGTATGCTGGGCTCCTATGCTGGCAGCCTTCAGTGTGCCTCTTGACCAAAGCGATGATGAAGTGGTGATAGCTTTGTGTCTTGAAGGTATCCGCTATGCAATCCATGTTACTGCTGTGATGTCCATGAAGACTCATAGAGATGCTTTTGTGACTTCATTAGCAAAGTTTACATCGCTCCACTCCCCTGCTGATATCAAGCAGAAAAATATTGATGCTATCAAGGTTCGTGTTTGACATAATATCTCTTATAGATGCTCCTGCAGATTACTTTAAATAAAATAAGTATTGTTTTGTGATCCTACTTTTCTTTAGGTTGTAATTTAAGAAATCCCGTTGACATTATCATTGCCTTGTGCTACATGGGAGTATATCTTTTATATTTTAATGGCTTTATGAGGCTCCCTTCAAATTTTAACATTGCAAATTTTTAGATGGGAAGTAATAGTAGGATGGAATTAGATGTGCTAGCCAAAGTTTTTTTTCTCCCTCAATGGATAAATTGATATCTTTTGGAGAGGGGGGTACAAAATTGGGATCTCTTTTTTGGAGAGAGATGTTTGGATAGAAATAGGTTCTCTCTGTTAATGTTTCATGAATTATCTTTTTGCAGAAAATTAAATGGTTAAATGAATGAACATGTAATATGAGAAGAGCCAATAGAAGGTTAGATGGTAGCTTTATTGAACCTTCTGCTAACTACAAATCTCTTGCAGAAAGTCTGCAAGTTGTCACAACATTTGTATGAGCATATTATTTTTTGGAGCTTTAACTATCAATGATCCCAATATTATATTCTTTTCTTCATTCCATTGCAATATGCCCATGGCTCCAATAGTGATTTGGGTTTGCATTGTTTACAGGCAATAGTTACAATTGCAGATGAAGATGGGAATTATTTGCAAGAAGCTTGGGAACATATTTTGACATGTGTCTCACGCTTTGAACATTTGCATCTCCTGGGAGAGGGTGCCCCTCCAGATGCCACTTTTTTTGCTTTTCCCCAAAATAACTCTGAAAAGTCAAAACAAAGCAAGTCAACCATCCTCCCTGTTCTGAAAAAGAAGGGACCCGGGAGGATGCAGCATGCAGCTGCTAGTGTGCTGAGAGGTTCATATGATAGTGCTGGTATTGGTGGAAACGCTGCTGGGGCTGTCACAAGTGAGCAGATGAACAATTTAGTTTCCAACTTAAACAAGTTAGAGCAAGTTGGCAGCTCTGAGATGAACCGCATCTTCACACGGAGCCAAAAGTTAAACAGTGAAGCAATAATTGACTTTGTGAAGGCTCTTTGCAAGGTTTCTGTGGAGGAATTGAGATCAGCTTCTGATCCACGGGTCTTTAGCCTTACAAAGATTGTTGAGATTGCGTAAGGATTATTCAAATTTTCGTTCCTTTCTTGGGACTCTTGTCTTTTCTGATTCTTTGAAATTTATCTGCTGTTACTGGAAGGATTGCATCATAAATTTGATTTGATTTCTTACAACAGGCACTTTAACATGAATCGCATCAGGCTTGTATGGTCAAGCATCTGGCATGTGCTTTCTGATTTCTTTGTAACCATTGGCTGTTCTGAAAACCTTTCCATCGCAATTTTTGCAATGGACTCTTTACGCCAATTGTCAATGAAATTCTTAGACCGAGAAGAGTTGGCAAACTATAATTTTCAGAATGAGTTTATGAAGCCGTTTGTTATTGTTATGCGGAAGAGTAATGCTGTTGAAATCAGAGAATTGATTATCAGATGTGTCTCGCAAATGGTCCTGTCTCGTGTCAATAATGTTAAATCTGGATGGAAGAGCATGTTCATGGTATTGAAATCTTCTGATTTTCAACCTTATGGTGAATTTACTGTTAACCATTAAATTTTAGATTTGATTTTATTAGATATTCTACTAGCAATACTGTTTTTGACCTTTTGAAATCATATTGCTTTAGGTTTTCACAGCAGCAGCTTATGATGACCACAAAAACATTGTACTCTTGGCCTTTGAAATAATTGAAAAGATTATTAGAGATTACTTCCCATACATTACGGAGACTGAAACAACCACCTTTACTGATTGTGTGAATTGCCTGATAGCATTCACCAATAGTAGATTCAACAAAGACATTAGCCTTAATGCAATTGCTTTTCTTCAATTCTGTGCCACAAAACTTGCTGAAGGAGATCTTGGATCTTCATCAAGGAACAAAGACAAGGAAGTCTCTGTAAAAATTTCATCCCCTTCACCTCGGACTGGAAAAGATGGAAAACAAGAGAATGGAGAAATCAAAGACAAGGAAGATCATCTTTATTTCTGGTTCCCTCTGTTGGCTGGTAAGGAAACTGGATAAGTTGGCACTTTGTCCCATTACAAACTATTTGCTTTTGCTCAAGTTGTAGAACCTCTTTGTTTTAATTTCCTCCTCTTCAGATTTCATCAATCTCAATCATTTTTTCACTATATTAATTATTTGTGGTTGGTTTGTGCAGGTTTATCAGAACTTAGCTTTGACCCTAGGCCTGAAGTCAGGAAGAGTGCCTTGCAAGTTCTGTTTGAAACTTTACGCAGTCATGGTCATCTTTTTTCTCTACCTTTATGGGAAAGAGTTTTTGAGTCGGTCTTATTTCCTATATTTGACTATGTGCGGCATGCTATTGATCCTCCTGGAGGCAACTCCCCTGAGCAGGGGATAGATGGTGATATGGGTGAACTTGATCAAGATGCATGGCTCTATGGGACATGTACCTTGGCTCTCCAACTGGTTGTAGATCTTTTTGTGAAATTCTACAATACTGTCAATCCGCTTTTAAGAAAGGTGCTATCGCTTCTGATTAGCTTCATTAGGCGGCCTCACCAAAGTCTTGCTGGTATTGGTATTGCGGCATTTGTGCGTTTGATGAGCAATGCTGGAGATATGTTTTCAGAGGAGAAGTGGCTGGAAGTGGTTTTGTCATTGAAAGATGCTGCCAATGCAACACTCCCTGATTTCTCTTACATTGTAAGTGGAGAATCATCGGTAATAGCCGATGAACAAAATAATGGAGAGACTGCTGGATCTGACATGCCCGAAGATGAATCAGAGGGACTGGTGACACACCGTCTTTATGCTTCTATATCTGATGCAAAGTGTCGAGCTGCTGTTCAACTTCTGTTGATTCAGGTACTCTTAACTATTTATTTTGATATCATGGAAATTTTACACAATTATATTTGTGTTTGTGTTTGTGGGTTCTGTGCTCTCCTTCCGCAGCTCTGCTTAGGTGTGAGTTTGATGGTGATATATGAAAGAAAAGAAAAATGTAACTATTCCAAGGACATCATGTTGGAATCTACTATCTACAATTCTGCAAGAGGGTGACTGTTGCACAATATTGATACCAGGTCATTTAATCTGAAAAAATATACTCAGTTCTAAACATAAGCATTCGTGCTTCCTTCCTTTTTCTGAAAGTTCTGAACATTGGCATTTTTGTTTAGACAAATTGAGGTTAAAGTAAGAAAATGAGCTTGATTTTCAAATCTGCAAGAGGGTGACTGTTGCACAATATTGATACCAGGTCGTCTAATCTGAAAAAATATACACAGTTCTAAACATAAGCATTCGTTCTTCCTTCCTTTTTCTGAAAGTTCTGAATATTGGCATTTTTTTTAGACAAATTGAGGTTAAAGTTGAAGAAAATGAGCTTGATTTTCAAATCTTGTCGAGGTTGCTCATAATTAGGAGATTCAGAAATTATTAAATTCTAAACCAGAATAAAGTTGAAGGGCCTCAGTTCCTTCCCTGATGCTAGTGTGTGGGTGCCTGTGCGATTGCATGTGCCTCAACGACATGAATGTTTTAATGGTTTTATATGTTGGTTCGTAATTGCTTAATCAGAAATGTTAGTTTTGTGATTCAATCCACTGAACATGGAGTGTGACCCTTCCATTATTGTATTTGGCAGGCGGTGATGGAGATGTATAGCATGTACCGGTCTCAACTTTCAGCAAAATGTGCCTTGGTGCTCTTTGATGCTTTGCATGAGGTGGCATCCCATGCTCACAGTATCAACACAAACACAACATTACGTTCAAAACTACAAGAGTTTGGCTCTTTGACCCAAATGCAAGACCCTCCACTATTACGCCTGGAGAATGAGTCCTATCAAATTTGCCTCACATTCTTACAAAATCTTATGCTGGACAGACCTCCACCTTTTGATGAAGCTGAAGTGGAATCCTGCCTTGTCAACCTCTGTGAAGAGGTTTTACGGTTTTACGTTGTAACTGCCTGTTCTGGACAGGCATCAGAAACTTCTACCAGTGGACAATGCCTGTGGCTGATTCCTTTAGGTTCTGGAAAACGAAGGGAATTGGCTGCACGTGCACCTCTTATTGTTGCAGCTCTCCAGGCCATCTGTAGTTTGGGAGACTCTTCGTTTGAGAAGAAATTGCCTCATTTCTTCCCTCTTCTTTCGAGTTTGATAAGTTGTGAGCATGGGTCAAATGAGGTCCAGGTAGCTCTCAGTGACATGCTCAGCTCATCAGTGGGTCCTGTTTTGCTGCGGTCTTGTTGATCTTGGTGAGACTCTACTGCATTTTGGGTTGTTCATATACGTTATCCTTCTTAGTTGTCTTTTTCTTCATTTGCTTTATGATAATTTGTTACTGGAGATATAGATTCATATAGTATGAAGAGGTAGATGATTTTGGATCAGCCAATACTTCTGAACGTTACTGTAGTTTATTCAGGAGCTTGGCTCATCCTTTGTTCAGAATTCATAGATGTCATCAGTTTTGATGTTGTATGCTAGTCATATATTTATTTTCCAACCTTCCTATCAAGAAACTTTAGAACAATAATTACCTGTAAAAAGTTGCCTATTCAGAATGTGAGGTAGAGTTTGTTTTCCTACTTTGATAATTTATTTTACTCTGGGTGACTGCAATGTTGGAATTTTGAGTTGGACTTGGATTTTAGACTGCTATTTTTTCTTCTGTACTTGGAGTCAATAGGCTATTAATCTGACTGGATTTCATAAACTACGTGGGATAGTTTTAGGGCAGGAAGGCAAGTATTGGTTATGAATTCTGATGCCTGGATTATTTCTGTCATGAGTGTATGATAGCGAACTTGATGTTTCGTCACCAATTATGTTGCTATCTATGAAGGGCTCTCGTGCAGTTTTCACTCTTGTCATGTTATTATTTAGGTTATAATTAATACATGGCTGTCCGACGTTGAAAATACCAATAAGAGGACTCGTTGAAGTCTAGTTTTGGAGACCCCAACATGTAAATACCAAGGCTTATGCAGGTGAAAACACGCGTGTGCCTGCTCTTTTTAAGCTAGGACTTGATCAATGACGCCTTCGCTCAAAGCATTTGATAATCCCAAGGTACTGACGAGCAGGAAGGTCTGTTCTCTAAGTAGGTCTAATTGTATCCGTAGAACAATTGCAAGGCGACAAACCCAGATGCTAATTTCTGCCGTTCCCATCCATATAACGTACCCGCAGAATTTCTACCATTCTACTGCACGACCTATCATCATCCCCAGTATTCCTACCATCACCCCCCCCCCTCCATAACGCAAACGCAGAGGACAAATCCATGCTGGATTCTTCCAGAGCTTGCTTGAGCTCTCTACACAGGGGGGCGAAAACCTTTCTTCAACAGCTGAGAACCATGGATAGAGTTGGTAATTGCAGGGGGGGGGGGGGGGACAAGAGATTATTGTCTTCTAGTTTTGATCTCCTAACTTCATCTTTTGCAGCCATGGAAATGTCCAACTAGTTCTAACATGTTTTCAAGGTCATAGGCACAAACGGGGATGGCAAAATATCTTGCCATGAGCTCAGTGAAGTTCTTCAGTGTCTTGGCTATGAAAATTGAAAGGTTACTTGGGGAGCTGAAAGAATGGTGAGAGATGGATCTATTGTGTTAGATAAATTTGTCGATGCTGTGAATGATGATGGAAACTTTAGTAGCGGTCACAAGTAGGATCATCTCATGGACGCTTTTCTAATTTTTGATACTGGTAAGAATGGCCGAATCTCGGCGGGGGAGTTGGACTGTTCTTATTAGCCCCGGATGCAAAAACGTTACCTGCAGCCTTGAAGATTGCAGGCGTATGATAAAAGATAGTGATGGCTTCGTGGGTTTTCATTAATTTCGATCGGTGATGACAGCAAGTGCAAGCTAGCTACAAGATTAGCAAATGAGCCATGCACGTTGTTCTTTGGACTTTTTCGATGTTTCTGCTATCTTCAAGCACAACTGTTAGCGAGTTGAAGCCAAGTGCGGATATCAATTATTGAATGGAAGAAGCGACTTTACAAAAAGTTGGGAAAATTATCAAATAATTGAAGTGGGTATTTTGTCATTCTTCGCATAAAAAAAGGGCATTTTGAAAGAGAAGAAAGCTCGTTTCTGATGAGTTTACATCTGCATGGCAAAGACTAGCTAATTTTATCATCATGATTTGAACATGGTCAAGTACAGCTGTTTATGCAAAAATATTTATAGTGGATAGATAGAGTTCGTCCATTAATAATATCAGATAGGAGGAGGCCCCGTCTCGCAAGCTTTCCGATGTGCCAAGGAACACACCAAACATTGAGAAAGCCCATAGACGACAACCTAGAACAGGGTATTATTCTACATGCAAACAAACATGTGCTCATCATGTTTCTTATTTGTCGATTTCCGTAGTGGAAATCTCTGTTCCAGAGCTCCTTGTCTTGTCCTCCTCTTTCCCCTTTCGGAGATCCTTGTCCCTCTCGTGGCATACTCCTCGCCCGCAAGCCGCAAAGAAAGCAGTATGATTATTTGATGTGAATTGAGTAACTGGGCTTTGAAAATGAGCCTGGATCAATTGCTATGAATCCTTGTACCAGTAGCTTATTAATTACTAAAACAATTATTAAAATTAAAAAGCGTGGGATCGGTTTATAAATCAAGTTAATATATTATTTTACGCATTTTATAACAAAATTCTATGAATTCTTGTAACAGTAGCTTACACACACACACA
>Ga0325404_1006209_pt1 | contig 12561 bp, 11 predicted proteins | sample PopdelMetagenome_18_FD_205664 | JGI IMG/M metagenome (GOLD analysis project Ga0325404, IMG submission 205664) | Populus deltoides microbial communities from Bellville, Georgia, United States - Xylem-Control-R1 | ecosystem: Host-associated > Plants > Phyllosphere > Stem > Wood/Secondary xylem... | reverse complement strand
CTTTCTCTCCTTATGACTCTTGATTTGAGTCATGGTTGGATTATTTGGCAGTGGTAGGATCTCGTAATCCTCTTCAACAGCTTCCCATAAATCCATAGCTTCTAAATATGTTTCCATTCGTACTGCCTAAAGTTGGTAATTTTCTCCATTGAAGATTGGATTTGAGATATGAGAGAAGTTAGTTTCGGAATCCATCACAGACCCTTCAAGAAATATGCTCTGATACCAATTGAAAATACTTTTGCAGAATAAGTGAAGAACCGAGAAGCAGAAAAATAAAATACTTTGATCTCTACAGTGACTGTTTGTTACTGTAGATCAACACTAGAAATTTAAATTTGAACAGGGGATGTTTATTGCATGAAAACTGGATAATGATAAGGATAATTGCTTTTCCTTTTTTTTTTACAGCAATCAATTACACTGATTTATAAAAGGAAAATAAACAAAAAAACTAAAATTAAGCAACACTACTGCCACGTTTGGCTTACATTTCGCCACTACTAACAATTCACCTAAGGACTTGTTCAATCCTTTATTCTAGCAGAAATAAAAACAACACGTGAGCTGAACTGGTCTTCAAGCAACACGTCAGCAACTTAAGGCAATAAATTTCAACAACCATGATAAGAGGCTCATTCCTGATTAAATGCCATGATTTCTTATAGAAAGTAAACTTGAATCCATCAGGTCCAGGTGCTTTAGACCCATCACATTCCCAGACTGCTTGTTTTACTTCATCCAAAGAAACACCCCGCTCTAGCCACTCTGACATTTGAGAAGAGATAGTCTTGAAACCCGTTTCTCCCATATTAGCTTTTCAGTAGTGAGACTTAGAGAAGAGGTTGGTATAGAAGGAAACAACACCATCTTTTACGCAAAGCTGTCCTCGTCCCCCATGGAAATTGTGTCACTGGAGAATTAGCTTCTCATGTTTCGGTTCAAGAGACAATTGGATGAATGAACCTCCAAAATTCCTGGAAAAAGGGTCTCTTTAGGCAAGGCTGCAAAGTTGGCATAACTGTCCCGGCAGTGAAAGAGAGAGACATCCCAAGTGTCCCCGTCAACCTTGAATTCTGGCTTATTTACAACTTAGGCAACTTTGGCATGACTATCAGGATTAGATTCAGAGTCGGTTTCTTCTTCATCTTCCATATGTGGGCTGAAAGTTTGCATACTATACTCTATTGTTTCAAAGGCTGGAAAATGTAGGTGATCAAGTTCCTGGATATGTATATAGCAATCCTTCCCTTCTAAGCACAAGACAATATCTTCATTAATAGTGCTTGTAAGTTTAGTAGCAATCAAGAATTTCAAGGTATCCAAAGTGTTGAAAAGTAGGCTTATTTTGTCAAAGCCTCAAAGTAGGTCTTCCAAGCTTGACTGTCCAAATCTAATGCCATCTTCAAATAATCAAAAGAAATCAACGCTTGAGAGGCTCCCATGTATCTGAATCCACTGAAAATCACTCCACTGTCTATAAGACCTCTCTTAAGGCATTGATAGTTAACCCCGTTAGCAATCTGTCCTACTAAGGAGTTCTTCAACCATGCTTTGTCTTCTTCAACAATATCGAGCTGCACAATATGGAGAGGAGGAGTTTTGCACTCAGAGCTTTGCGAGTCTTGTGTTTGTATAGTAGAGGGGGTCGGCAGCAGGGTTATTGCTCTCACAGCTTCTGCATAGCTTCTAGAATCACGTTGACGGATAGGGACAAAGATGCTCGGGGTCGCTGTGAGTTGACTTTGGGAGAAGGAGGTTGTCGATGAAAACGCGCTAGGTTTGCTCGCAGATTAAAGGAATCAAACCAGAAGTCATTGAAGTATTGGAGGAGCTCAGTTTGGGAGAACCAAGATTTCATTGATGCGAAACCGAATCTCCAGTTTTTCTGATTCTTCCTCCTTGAGATGAAAGAGGTCGGTAACATCTCCATACTTAAGGAAAACTCTTCTTAAGGTTTGGTAATCTAGCCAAGATGGGAATCTCTCAAAACAAAACTTTAAAACTTGTGAAAAGGGTTGAACGGGTTTTTGGGGGTGAGGTTTAAAGGGAAGGCTATGGTGGGTCAAAGATGGAAAGGGGCGATTGTGATGGGATTGATTTTGATTGTTACGGATTTGGTTTTGGGAGGCAGTGGGGCGGGGTGTTAACAAATTCATTTCAGCTCTCTCTAAAACATCCTACAACAATTATTTAAACAGTCCACCCCTGACCTCAATCACAAAGGAAAAAGGAATCCTTGATAGATGAAAAATAAATAAATTAAAAGACGGATAGGAAAATTAAAAGTTAAAATTCAAAAAACATAATAGCTTGAAAGTTCTTCATTGTCCAAGCTGAAAGAGGTAAACCAGTAATCTCAACTCAGCAAAAGTAGTTAAGAGCCATTTCCAAAGCACTCCAAGGAGCTTGAGAAGCACGTACTTGAACAAGAACACTTGCTGCCAGAAAAGCTAGTCTTAGGTGCAGAGTTTGAGTGCTTCTAATTGTCAATCATCTTGAATGATGAAGAAGGAGATTGAAATGAAAATTCTGGAGAGTTAATTCGAGAGAAGGCTGAATAGAGAGATTAAACATGAATGGAATCCTTAGCATCTAGGATTGATTCGATGACCTTTTGGAGATTTCTTAAAGAGTGGTCACCGCCATCTTGATCTTTTGAGAAGGCTATCGTGTGATGCCTTTCTGTCTGCATATCCTTTAGAGAGTCGTAGGCAGACTGACATTAGAACAAACAGTGTAAGCACCCTGTTGTCTATATAGCTTAACCCTAACACACACAGCAGGAACTGATCACTGATGACAGCAAACATAGACGGACGAACAAATGAAACAGTGTTTATATTTTATTACGCTCCAAAGAGAAAAGGTCCTAGTCCTCAAGTCCATGGGATTAATTAAAGCTTGATTTGTTGTTGTGACTTTGTAAAAAGTACAAACAGCCCCATCAGCACCTGGTTACTGGCACGCATACAGTGCTACGAGGTTAGTCTTCTAGTTAATCAAGGTTAATTTGAGTGTAGAATTCCATTTGTTATACTTTATAGAGAAAGGAAATTGTGCTACTCACATTTATCTCAAAGTAAGATGCAGTAAAAAAAAATGACAAGATTATATATATAAAGTATAATCATTGTTTATTCTTCAATGGCTTGTTTTTCTAAGAAAACTTTCCAACAGAATATAGAAATCTTAGAAAACATCTTCTACGTACCATGTCGTAACTCCAAACCAATCATATATGTTGTAGAGACTATTCATAAAATCAATGGAAGCCTTAGAACGAACCGCGGAAACCAAATGGAGAAGAATATTTGTGAAGGGATATCTTGATTGTGTTTCCTTGAGAGAATCTGTGTATCTCTTTGCACTCCTCAAGATCACTATCACAAGTCAAAAGAACCCATTCCCCATCATCATCCATATACTTGAGACCAATGCATGTGAAATCATCTATCTCGAAACGCTTACCAATCTCTTGTTGCAAGTCTCTTAAACCCCACTTTGGTTGCAAGCCTAACCTAACCTTTTCTACTCCATAAATGGCTTTAACTCCGAAGACACCTCCTTCTCGTAAACTCGGGCCAAAACGTGGTGGACTTTCTAGCTCACTTTGATGAATATGATCACTGACTGTCCTAGTTTTGTGAATTTGCGATCTTACAAGAAAGTCCGGTCCACCTTGGTTATTCAAGGAACGTAATTCTGCTAATTCATTACTGCAAGTCCTCTTGAAAATCCCATTCGAGTTTTCTGCAAGTAAAGAGCCATTTCCATTGCTTGAGCCAGTTATTGTGGTGGCAGCATGCTGTTGTGCTCGACCAGAACAGCAGTTACTTGAACAAGAGCTCCTACTACAAGGAGAAGAATGGGATTTTGAGGCAGTGCCAGAAGGGCAAGAATCATCAGGTGGAGAGTCTAAGTGCTTTGAATTATCGATCCTCCTGAATGATGAATAAGAAGTATGATTTGAAAGTTTTGGAGAGCTCAGCTCTGGGAAGGCTGGATAGAAAGATTCAATTTGAACGGCACCCTTGGCACCTTGGACTGTGTCGATCACCTGCTGGAGTTTTCGTAAGGAATGGTCAACCTTCTTGATCTTTCGAGAAGGCCATCGTTTGATACCGTGTTGTCTGCATATCCTTTTCAGAGTGGTCGGGCAAACTGCATTTAGAACAAATTGTGTGAGCACACCATTGATTAGCTAACAAATGATATTTTAAGAAAGCGACCTAGCTGAACAAAGGAAAATGGTAATAAAGGTTTTGGAAGATTAGATCAAGTTGGTATCCAGCAAATGTTTCTCTTGTAATGATAATCATCTTTTTTGGAAGAAGTCGATATATTATAATGATAATCATCTAATAAAGGATGCCTCAAATCTAACATTGAAATGCTATTCATTACTTTACATAAAAACACGTGACTTCAGTTGTGATAGGACATTTTCATACCGCCGAGGCTTTGAGCAGCATCATTGAGGCTCCCGGCAAAGTATTGTCGAAGAACTCCCAAGCTGATTGTCTGAATCTCTGTCTTGGTCCGTCTCTTCTTACCTATTTTTGTGCTTCCTAACGAGCGACGTCCGCCAAAAGCAAAAGAAACTCCATCACCCTCAATATTGATATTGGGTCTAGAATGTTGCTGAAGTTGACCCAACTCTGAAATTACTTGCTTCTGGTCTATTTCCACCGCGGTGTCATCCCAATGAATGATCGTCTTGAACTCTTCTTTAGGTTCTTTTGGATAGTCCCATGTGACAATGCAACTTTTACCCTTCTTTTGGGCCTCTACCATGCGGGCAATCCAAGATGATTCGTCGGGTGGAGCTTCTTTCGAAGAGGATGATTCAAAACTCTTATTTTCTCCTATATAAAGCTCCTTGTCCATGACAATTTGTAGACTCCTGCAAAACTGTTTTAAGACAATAGGCAATAAATCCCACATCTTCTTTTGTTCTTCGGTCTCTTGGCAATCTTTTGGCAAGAATAACTCCACCACAAATTCAACCAATCCAGTAGAAATGCTTCTCAGGGGAATCGCTATGGCAGCATGAAGACCAAATATCTTAGCATGGTGAGCTAGTGGATAATCTTTCTTGCTGAAGGAAGTTATATCATTCGTGAAACATTGCTTTTGTGTTGTGAATGCTCTCCCCACAATCCCTTGACCTAGGAAAAGGTATTGCTCAAAACTCGCCATGTGAAAACCTGAAAAACCTCTGTCGGCTAAAAAGCAAGCAGAATCCACTGTGGAAATACAAGAGCTAAACCTCTCGGGAAACTGCTGGCGTCCACTTTTACCTTGCCGGCTACATAAGGCCCATGTTAGAGCCAAGGGCAATCTATATGTCTTGCAAACAGATTTCACAATATCTGAAATCTCAGGCACCGCAGCTTGATTTAATCGATTGCAAGTCTGTGATAAAAGGAACACAATTGTGATCTTAGTTACGAACGCTAAAATTTCAGAAGCCTTGAGTCTAGTGTCTTTAAAATGTCTAGTATCTACGTACCTCGACACCAGGAGAGCAGAAGTCTTCAGAACTTCTTAGATCAACAGCCTGCAAATCAACATGCATATAAAGACCAAAAAAGAGGAAAGTTCTCTGCTTATTTCACAGGCTTGAAGAAATTGATAGCCATTGTTACTTTTGAAAGGCATTTCGATCATTAAAAAATCTGAAAGTTAAATGCAAGTCAAGGGATATGAAATGAAAGAAACGTGAATTCTATATGCAACTAACATAAAATAATATAACAACAGTCTCATTGATATATAGCTAATTGAAACCTTTGCAAGATACATAGGAAACGAACAAACCTGGAGAACTTTGCAGATGTCTTGTAGTTCTGAACGATAGCTTATCTTCTGAATGGTAGTCGCAATCTCAACTATGCCCAAGCAAGTCTCGCTGCCTTGTTTGAAAAGTGGGAGTGCAAGAGACCCTCTAATGTTATGTTGTACTGCATGATCTTTATGTGGATATTCTTCTCTTCTGAAGAGACGTACGTCAGGAGTCCACTCAGGCAGCTTCTCCAAGAAAACCCGACCGGGGAACCCTACAGAACATTTTGCATCCTCTTCTGCTCGGAAATGATAGGCTGTTGAAACCTTTCTATAACTTGCAAGACTCTTGCAACTCGGATCGACAAAGTATGGCTGATCAATAGTAGCAAGTACTCTTTTCCCTTCTTTCTCCATGGGTAGCCAAATCTGGATAAGAATATCTCTATCTTGTATACAATTTTTTAAGTATCCAACGGCTTGCATTACTCTCTCCTTCACAGAACATGAAGTCCCTGGATTTACTCTCTGCACCATCTGCCATTCGAAACCCAATCCAGCAGCTTCTACTCGACAGCTTGTGGGGTGCGCGAAAGGTGTGGAAGTCTCCACAGAATCTTCAACCTGAAGTTCAGTCTGAACAAGTTCCGTGCTGTTTGGATAATCTAGTGGTGGATTTCCATGGCAATGCCTTTCTGTTTCTTCTTGATAGTCCTGCTGGTTTGAGGCTATACTCCAATTAGTAGTCCCCGTAACGGGAAAATATAGTGAAGGGTCATGCAGAACATTAGAGGTGGGGAGACCTTGCTGCAGAAAGTTGAACCCTCCATCCTTTTCAAACCACCCTTGATACAAGATTTCATCCATGAAATCCCAGTTCGTGACATTTCCTGAGAAAATATCGAATGTAGAATTAGGGGTAGAGGAACCGTGGTCATCCATATAGTCAACTTGCTTGAGACTTGCAGCAACCAAAGCTTATATATACTCCAAATTAGGAAAGTTTCAACCTGAAACACACAAGTACAACTCAAAACATGAACAAAAAGAGAAAAATCCAGGATTACCACGTACTTTCTTTACATTAAAACTGTACTGATCTGAAATGCATTTCAAAGCAAATCATAAACTAACATGCTTGTTTCTATGAAAACTAACAGGATTGGACCTTCATTTATACTAAGCCATGTGTTAAAATAACAGAAGAGAAACATGAAGCAAGAAAGAAACTCACTTTCTGAAGACTCTTGATTCAGATAGGCCAGGTTATCTTCCTGTCGGTGTACCATGCCTTGCTGAAAGCAGTGAACTGTGAACCTTTATCAAATTCAAGAGCAGCAGCAGTACAAAAATAACCAAGACTGTCTTTTGGGTGAAACTTGTTTCTGTTTCTCTTGTTAGACCTCATGCATCCCCGAATTTGGTAAATGAGAGGGTTACTATATATCTTCTAGGTTTTTTACACAGGGTCCTGCTATAGTTTCACAAACAGAAGATTGGGTACTCAGGCTGTACCAACCAAGAAACAGAAGAAAAGGAATAGGAGATGAAGTCAAATGCGTATGTTGAGATCACATACTCCATCATCACCTTATATATATGTGTGTCTATGTAGTCATTTCTAGCTATAAAGTCAACCATTCAAAAGATAAGCAATCAAGGGGAAAATGAGGACGAAGAGGGGTGTGTGTGTGTGTGTGTGTGTGTGTGTGTGTGTGAGAGAGAGAGAGAGAGAGAGAGAGAGAGATGAAGCTTTTATATGCTTAAGTATACAAAATGAAGCAATACTCAACAAAAAAGGGTCTAATGCTATTATTTAATTCACCTGGTCATAAACTGAGTTCCATTTCATCGACTTAAAGCTTAACTGTCAATCATTTTTACCTTCACCTACCAAGGCAATTAGCTCAAGATTCTCTTTTTGTGCCTTTCGTATCAGCAGGCACTTGATGCTCTAGAAACTAAAAACCGTGTATGATTTCTGCTATCGTTTCGGAAGATTTCACGTTATGGGACAGTCTGCTAAGTGCGAAGAAGGACAAGTTGGAAGGGCTAATGACAGTTTTCTGCAACGTATCTCTATGTCATGCAGCGCCTATATAGTTGGGGCCATGAATTCATTTTTATTCACCGCCGACAGATTTGCCACATTAACAATAATTACCACCCTGAAGAGCAGTTCAGTGTTGATGGTCCTGCACATGGTGGAAACCTCAGAGTCAAGCAAGACTTGTGTTGTTCCCGTGGAGAGTGCGTGCCTGTTTAATATTTCATTGCCTTAATTGGTGACCATCATGTGCTGCTTTACAGGAAGCAAAGCTAGGGAAATCATTAATTACAAACATCAAGAAATCAAACATATAATACAGACGCAAATGGTGCTTAACCTCTATGGTTAGGCTTAATTAGTCAAAGCTCAAAAACTGATGTCAGGTTGAATTATTCTTCAAAATGTCAAGTTGCTTTCCTCCATCTTAATTTAATATGTAAATGGACATCAGCAGAACGCAGAAGAAATCGAAAATACAGATAAATAAATCATGATGAGTGAATATCCACAATATGATGTTGGATTTAGACATGTCTCACTTGCTATCTAAATTAATAATGGTCCAATTCTTCTTTAATTAAAGCTATTTAATCATTAATCCTGTTGATTATTGTATTAATTATATATTGCATTATCTCCTTGCGTGAACCACCATGATCAGCTTGCATCTTCATGTATATACAATTGACCTTCTAGACAAGTGGGAGCTAGCCTTGTGGTGCTCTATAATTGCTTCATTTCTTTTTATTTTCTCTCCTCGATCGGGTCACTACACTTTTTATTTGTTTTCTTCGTTCTGGCTTCAATTCTTTGAATCCAGGAACAAAACCAGAAATAATCTGATGAGCTGCACAACAGCAATCAAGATTCAAAAATATATATAAAACTCACCTGATTAAGGAAATAAAACAGAAATCCAAAATTTAAAAAAAAAATAATAGCTCAAACAACAACTTTCAAGCCTGATTCTAGGAGATCTAACGGTTCTATCAGCAACAAAGTGGCTTCTCATAAAAAAAAATTGGATGTAAAATCTATTGAAAAAATCTGAGCCCAATCCAATAATCAGAGATCCTTTCATACGTTATTGTTGTTTTAAGGTGCAAACAACATGATCAAAGCTCCTATATATTATATTAGGCCTAGATTTGTTCTATTAATCAATAAAAATATTTATATAAGTCCTATTAATCAATATTACCCGGTGTCTTAGATTCTTGATCAACTCTATTGGTCACGCAGGTTTTTAATTGGCAGCTAGCTTGTGCCATAACCTTGAGGGCTGATGCAAAAGGAAGACCTGGAAGCTCACAGGCAGAGCATAACATGTTTACAATAGTATCAATGGATGTACGACTTGGCTGGTTAGGTAAGCCATAACCGACGGAATTGAGATGCGGATATTCGAGGAATAAATAACCATGTGCAGATTCCACACAAGCAGAGGCAGGCATGGGGGGGAATAATTAATTTACTCAAAAAAGAAATCAATAATGGAGACCTCTCTTAACAATATATTCTCAAGTAAAAAGAAAGATTATTGGAGCACGTCAATCGTTAGGTAGGAATTAGGATACCCTACGTACCTTCCTTCTTATAATATCACTGTGCACACCATTTTCAAACCAGCTTTATTTTCTACTCAGATCAACAATGCCGAATATCCAATGATTTTATTTGTTAGCTTTTCCTTCTAACATTAATTTTACATTTGAAAATTGAAGTGATATATATATATATATATATATATATATATATAGAGAGAGAGAGAGAGAGAGTCCTGAATTGTACATCGATCCTCCTTAATATATTTATGACTTTATACTAGATGTTTTGAGGTCTAAGAATCCTTTTATAATTCATGCTATGAACAAACACCAAGCTAGCTGTCCACGTTCAATTCCCCGGCCGGGGACGAGTATGTTAAAATATACTGTGCTGATCAACTAATCAACTAGAGGAGGACCACTTGCATTTATATATAGCTTATCATCAGATTCAATGTGTCCAGTGACCTGATTAACCACAATATCTAAAGCTAAACCATTTGCGTCTATTATTAATTTATCTGGAAAACCAGAATATCCCCTTCTTTTTCTTTTGCTTTTTTTAGGTGGTGTAGAGAGAGGGGTGTTAGATTCCGACTCAAAAAAGGAAATTATTGAGGGGTAAGATTTTAACCATCAAAACAGTTGATTTTTGTATCAAAAAATTTCATATAATAAAAGAATTAATATTATGTGTTTTTTTTACCTTGAAAACACCTAGAAAAACATGTCTGGGCTCGGGAAGATTTTTTATTTCAGATTTTGGGTCAATTATAGATTGAAAAAAGGTTTTTAGATTAAAAAAACTTTTTTTTCTAGCCACATTAATGGCTGGATTCTGGAATTTCCAAACGACACGTCATTTTTTTTTTTTTTGTTCCAAGCAACTAGGGTGGATTGTCCACCCCATTAAATTGAATAAAATATATTAAAGACCTGCACAAGGGCCTTTTCTTGATTAGGCCAATAGCGTTTGGCCTCATTTTTTTTAGTGTTTTTTTATATTAATGGTTTTTCTATATGTATTATTTAAAGTAATTTTTAAATGTATGTTTTAATTAATATCATTTCTCTATGTTTTTTTTCTTTTGGATTTTTTAGCCTTTGTAAAATAACAATTATTTTTTAATTATATTATGTGTGTTTAATTTTTTCATAGGTTAGTATGATTCGTCTGTAATTTTTTTTGAATATTTTATATAAATTAAATATTTATTTTTATAATATTTTTAATATGTGCAGCCTTGCATAGTATTGTTTTTCCTTTTATTTTAAATTTTATGTGTGTGTTAATCTTTTTTCCAAATTAATTTTCATAAACAAATTCATTAAATACAACCATGTAAATGACTCGTATTGTAATATTACATATCTTGATTTACATTGCTTTCTTGATTTCTCTAATTATGTTTTTATTTATCATAAATAATTTTTTTTTCATTTACTTACACAAAGGTTCGTGATTTATTTAATTAGATATGTGCATAATTTTTTCAATTTATATTTATAGTTTTTTTATGAAAAAAAACACATTAAAAATTCTACATATTCAAGTTTTGTTTTTCTTTGAAAGAAGTTAATATATTAAAAGGGTTAATAATGTATTGGTGTGTTATTTTTATGATTTTTTTATAGTGTGTTATTTTTTTACTTATTTTAGTTTTTATTGATCGGTTTTTTTATATGATTTAAATAAAACTAGTTGATGGGGACAATAGTTATTGGATTTTTTTTATTAAAAAAAAAGGCACTAATAATACCTAAATATTTTAATAGAGAAATAATACGGATGTGCGGAATAGCACGGCATCAACCTAATCTAACAACTCCGCATCGTCTTTAGTCTTCTGCAGTCCTGCTCTTTGTTTTTGGAGCCCCACCTGCAGCTTGATGGCTCTCTTTTTTCATTTATAAATGTCGTCTTCTCAAAAACAGAAACGTCTAATTACTACGCGCTTATATATTACGCATAATCATGGGCCTTTGGCTATTGGAGCAAAAGAATTCTCCAGTTAAAAAGTGATTGTTGAGAGTATTTCAGTCTTCACCATTGGATTTCAAGTGCAATATTGGCCATGAAAAGAACATGCTTATCTTATCCAAATTCAATTGTTGTTCATCACATTAAGCATTTACGAAGCAAATTCAGCAATTAAAGAATATCAGGATTCCTCTTTTAATCATTTTTATTCCTCGGTGACTTGTTTTTTTGAAGTAAAACTTCAAAAGTTTCGAACAAATTCATGATTTTGTAGCATCTACGTTCTGTGTCCAAACTCCAGACCAGTCATGTCACGTAGATACAAGACATTAGAAAGTAAAAACTAGAAACCAATCATGGGATTAGACTGAACCTCTGCAACCAAATTCAGTAAGAGAATTGTGAAGGAATATCTTGATTGTGATGCTTTGAGAGAATCTACTGTGTGTCTCTTTAATTTGCACTCTTCAAGGTCACCATCACAGGTCTAGCGACCTCACTGACATCATCATCCACATACCTGATATCAGTGCCATTGAAAATCATCTATCTTGCAACGCTTGCCAATTTCTTGTTGCCTGCATATCCTTTTTAGAGATGTAGGGTAGGGAAAACTGCAATTAGAGCAAACAGTGTAAGCACCTTGTTGTCTGTATAGCTTAATCCTAACACACACACACACACAGCAGGGTCTGATAACTGATGACAGCAACGTAGATGAAACAAATGAAACGGTTTTTAAGGTTTCGAATGGTTACATCTTTCATTGAAATGCTAGAGGTTACTTGTAATAATAGGTATAATGAAAAGTGTGATTTCATTTGTAATAAGCGATTTGCTTACCACCAATACTTTCAGCAGCATCTTTAAGGCTCTCTGCAAAATATTGTACTTTCTGCATCTCTTTCTTGGTCTGTCTCTTCTTACCTTTTCCTCTGCCTAATGAGCGGCGTCCACCAAAAAACAGAAGAAACTCCATGACCCTCAATATTTCTTTTGGGTCTAGAATATTTTTGAAGTTGACCCAACTCTGAAAGTAGTTGCTTATGGTCTAATTCCACCTGAGAGTCATCCTAATCAGTTATCACCTTGAACTCTTCTTTAGGTTCTTGTGCACAGTTCCATGTGACAGCCACTTTTTCCCCCTTTTTTTGGGCCCCCACCATATAGGAAATCCAAGATGATTCATCTTGTGG
>Ga0325404_1006208_pt1 | contig 12561 bp, 7 predicted proteins | sample PopdelMetagenome_18_FD_205664 | JGI IMG/M metagenome (GOLD analysis project Ga0325404, IMG submission 205664) | Populus deltoides microbial communities from Bellville, Georgia, United States - Xylem-Control-R1 | ecosystem: Host-associated > Plants > Phyllosphere > Stem > Wood/Secondary xylem... | reverse complement strand
TCTTCTCCTCGCAATTGTGTTTCAATTTATTTAAAATGACAAGAGAACGGCTTGAACATGACAACTTGTATGTTTCTATATGTTATAACTAGGCAATATTTGGTTACTGTTATGAGTAAAAAAGAAGAAGACCATGAAAATAAAGAAAAAAAAGATAGAAAAGGAGATGAAAATAAAATTGTGTTTGGCAGTAACTATCTTTATATCTTATTTGATAATGATAAACAAAAAAATATATAAAAAAATTATTTTACCTTTAATATGTATTATTGATAAACTTATATATTTATACAAATAATTAGATTTTTTTTTACTTTAGTTTATATTAAGTGTTGAAATTAATAATATTATAATAATTTTAGTTATAAAACCTAGACTGACCTAGTGAATCTATTCGGGATCTAGTCGTCTCTAAGCCCGGATTAATTTAAGTTTAAAAAAAGATAGGTGAGTTAAAAAACCGAGTTGATTCAGGATAAAACACGGGTCGACTCGGGATAAAAGACAGGGCAAAACCTGTTATTTAAAAAACAAATTGGTCAAAACAAGGTTGTGTTGATTTTTTAAAAAAAAAAATTGGGTCAACTCGGGTTAACCCTTCCAACTTATAACCAAGGCTTTGTCTTGGGTCGACTCTTGAATCAAGTTTTCAAACTATGATAATAATTATTTTTATCCATGCATTAACCTTCCTAGCCCAAGACTTGAGCTTACCTCAGGTCGATCTCTAAGTCGAGTTTTAATACTATTGTAATAACCACTTTTATCGTTACATTAACCGGGTTCTACCAGAGTTAACTCTCCCGACCTATGACCCGGGCCTTGTCTTGAGTCGACCTCCAAGTTAAGTTTTAAAATTACAATAATAACCACTTTTATTTTTTTGGTGACACGGTTCAATAGTCAACCAAAACAATGACCCGGGCCTTGTCCCAGGTCGACCATCGAGTTAGATTGTACAACTATGATAATAACTAATTTTATTTTTACCTTGACTTGGGTCAACAAAGATCACATATCTTTCTACAAGTCAACCCCCAAGTTAGGTTTTAAGACTACGATAATAACTATTTTTATTTTTACATGTCTTAATTGGGCAATTTTAGAATTGAAAGTTTTCTACAATGATATTTTAGGAATAAAAAATAATATTGTTTATGAAGATATGTGTTATTTGTACTTTCTGTTTTGAAAGCATATAAATTCACTCTAAAATTATATAATAAAAACAATTATTTTTATATATATGTCTTTTCAACCAAATATATTTTTGTTTTTACTATCTTTATTCTTTTTATTATGAGATAATAACTAAATGTTACCCTAGAGTTTAATCATGATATAAATGTGAATATCTTAACTTCATAAAAAAAAATTCAAATGAGTAAATAGGAAGACATAAAAGGGAAGTTCATAGTAATTTTATAAAATCATAGTTATTATATCTGACTTAAAGCTTGATTCGACTAAAATCCTACATCAGCAGGTTATAGATCATCCTACTAAGTTAGTGAGTTGAATAGTATATCAATTATGATAATAAATTATACATATAATATTAAATCTAAATGTTTCATATAGGTTTTGGCGGCTTGGTAATTTTTTTTGAGCCAATGAAAAACACCAAGATTCAAACATTACTCTATGAATATATTTTTTCAAAGTCAACCTTTGAATCAACTAGGTTTTGATCAAGTGCCTCCAAGAATAAGTGAGACATCATTGAGAAAAAAAATCAAAGATGAAATAAAGCCAAGTTTGTCATCAGCAGTTCTAGATCCTTTAGATCGTGTTTGGTCACTGTCCTGTGATAAAAATGACAAAGATAATAAAAATATAAATACATTTGATTGAAAAGACAAAAACAAATATATAAAAATAAATTTGTTTCTAGAATAATTTTGGAGTAAATTTTTGTACTTCCAAAACATGAGGTATAAAGAGCACATGTCTCTAGAGACAATATTCATTATTTCTAAAATATTCTTATAAAAAACTCTCAATTCCAAAATGTCTAACTAAGACATATAAAGGTAAAAATGATTATTTTTATAGTTTTAAAATTCAACTTTGAGGTCGATCTAGGGCAACTTCTGGGTCACTAGTTAAGGTCCGAGTCACGAGTCGAGTTGACCTGTGTTAGTATAAGAATAAATATAGTTATTATCATATTTTAAAACTCGATTTGGGGGTCGACCCGGGCAATTCTCGGGTCACGAGTGGGGCTGATTATTGATGTAGGTCAATGTAATGATAAAAATAGTTATTATTATAGTTTTAAAACCCAAATCGGGGATCGACTCGGGATAAGACTTGGGTCACGTGTTAGATGGGTCAACCTGGATTGACCCAGGTCAACATAAAATAAAGGTGATTATAATTATAGTTTTAAAATTTGATTCGATAGTTAACTTGGGGCAAGACTCGGGTCATGAATCAAGAAAGTTGACATAGATTAATGTAAGGATAAAAATAGTTATTATCATAAATTTAAAAATCCAACTCGGGAGTCGACAGAAGCAAGGCCTAGGTCATGGGTCAAGAGGGTCAACACAGGTTGACCTGAGTTAATGTATGAATAAAAATGATTAATATCATAGTTTTAAAACTCAACTCAGGAGTTGATCTAATAAAAGGTTTAGGTCACGGGTTGGGAAGGTCAACTCGATTAACCCAATTTAAAAAAAAAATAGTCAAAGAAACCTTGTTTTGACCAATTTTTTTTTTAAATAGTCAATGGGTTTTTTACCCATGTTTTATCTTAACTTGACTTATATTTTTTACCAGGTCAGGTCTAGTTAATCATTACTCTATTTTTTTTAAAACTCGGACCAGTCTAGGCCTCAAATCAACCTGTCAAGTCAGTCCTGGTTTTATAATTAGGGTTATTATATTATTAATAATTTCAACACTCAATATAGACTAAAGTAAAAAAATTAAACTAATTATTTTTTAAAATATGTAAGTTTGACAACAATACATATTAAAGGTAAAATAGTTTTTTATATATTTTATTCTTTCTTATCCACCATAACTAAACATGATAAAAAGACAATCACTTTGTCTTGTACATCATTACTGAACACAATTCTATCTCCATTTTCTTTTATTTCTTGTCTCCTCTGTCTCCATTGTCTTTATCTCTATTGTCACGGATAGTAACCAAACACTGTCTTAAAAATATACAAGTTTGTATGCTAATGCTATGTTATGGAGATCAAAAAACTTTAACCATAAAACAAAATATCTTGTTATTAAGGAAACTCCTTGGCATTGTTATTAAACTTGAAAATACAGTCGTTTTGAATTTTTCTCCATCAAGATAAATTTTCTTATTAACATATTTCTTGTTTATCTCGATGAATGCAAGATTTTTTTCTTAACTAGAATCATTGTTTCTATTAAAAGAATATTTTATAATTGTCACAACAAATTAAGAAAATATCAAAATAGTATGTCATATTTTTATGTGTGATTGAAAGTTAAAAAAAATCATAAATATGATAAAATTATGCTAAAACTATATCTAAAAGTTCTAAGATTAAAAAAGTGATTTGAATTGAACTTTCATGAACAAATTTTTATGTCATATACATAATAATTAAAAACAATTATTAAAATTCAAATAAAAATTTATAAAACAAGGCTCACGCATTTGACCTTGCTTTATATTTTTTATTAAGCGTGTTTTTTTATTAAAAAAAGTAAAACATAAACGACATATCATCTATGTTTGTTTATTTTTTTATTGTGTCTTCCTTCTCTCAAACTAACAACACCTAGGTTTACATAGGTATGCCAACCAATTGATCTAAGACATGGAATTGTAACAAAGACATTAACCTTCTTCATTGTTAATATGAACAATATAAAGAAAAACCCTAGCTCTTTTAGAAGAGTAGTATAATTGTGTTACCTTTTTTACCATCAAACCAATGATATAGTAACTTTCAATACCAAATTCTCTTGATATCCCAAATAGTAAATTTTTTGTTCTCAAGATAAAATTATTGGATCCTGATATTTTTCTAGATGAACTTTTTACCTGGGTGAATTCGAATTTCATTTAGTTACATATTGATAATTTTATTTTCAAGTAACTCACTCCCAGTAATATTTTATTCACTTTTCTATATTTGTTTATTTTTTTTCGTACATGGTTTGTTCTAATGCTTATTTGGTACTTCTAATAAATCTATCCTATAAGCACTTACATTGCTTTTTTGTCTAAATTTCAACTGGGGTTTACACAACCATTGTCGATCCTCATCTAAAATACTAGTTGAATATAATTTTAAGTAGATCTAAGCAGTTGATATGAACAAGGATTTTTTTTTTCAAGAAAATTTGTGCTATAAATACTTTGTGGTAGATAAAGATGATTGCTTTTTGTATAGCATTTTAACAAATAAATTATAAAAACTATATAATTATTATTACCAACAACACTAAAAAAATTGAGAGGGAATAACCTCCAACACTAAAATATTTGGTAGGGAATCACCTTCTTGCACCATTTATATAAACAGTGCAAGCAGGTCATTCATTGTTTTTATATATTTTTTTTCGATTTTATCATTTGATAATTGGTTAATTTTGAATTGACCTTCATGATTTATTTTGGTTTGATTTCTATAAAGTTATTTTAGTTTTAAATAAACATTATGGTATTTGGTTAGTGCTTGATTTTATGAACATCTATTTTTATTATAATATAATTAAGTAAAGATAGTTTTTTTTTTATTTTAAAAAAGAGAGTTATTAAGAGAGTTATTAAAACCAGTGGAGTTCATGACTCGAGTCTCAGGTTTAGCAAGTTAAACCACAAAACCATAATCGATCTAATATGTTGTTGTTTTAATATTAAAAAAAATACCATATACCATCTTGATTTTTTTTAAAATCCAAACTATGTTTTTACCAATAATCCAGGTACCCTTCAGACTTGTCAAGATGACTATTTCACATCGGAATAACTCCCACATAGTTTAATTTAAAACTCGAGTTAGGAAAATAATCAGATCAGGAGGTTGCATAGTTGAATTATTGGCCAGATTAAATAAACAATGCCAAAGAGCTCTAATACGATTCAAGAACAGGTTGAATAAAGAAATTAAGATTCTAGCATAATTATGCATGTTGTTCAGTTTTCCGTTATTGAGCATAACTCTCAACTTGACTGTTGGATTGGACTGAAATTTTACCAAAAGTGTTCAGACTTATTGTTCTATGTTGGGTTAAAATTTTAGGTCAATCAAAGGTTAAAAAGATCTTATGATATAGGTTAGTAGATGCAATATGGATTTTATTATTTGTTGCCTTTTGACTTGTGGACTTCCTATTTGGAAAAAATCCTTACAACTTGGATATTGTTTTTACATTAAATTTTTTTTATTCAAGCCTCACGTAACCTAATAAACTAGTTTAGCTTATAATTTAAGTAATTGAATTGACATGATTAATTAAGAATGACCATTATTTTTCTAACTTTTATTTCATTTCTTTAAAAAAAAAATTGATTGGGTAAGTCATGATTAATTAAGAGTGACCAATGTGTTAACATTGGCTAGTTAGAAACTGTTCATAGGAGTATATTGTGTAGAATTCTACAAGTGTATGCTGTAATAAGCTTAAAGCACTTCCTTGTTCAATATCTAAATTACAGCCTTGTTGTACCAAATTTTATAGGTGGGGGAACACTAGACCCAACCTGCTACTCTTTGGTCGAGGGATTGAGCATTTATCAGGTCCATGGTATTGGACTTTATTTGAGTCTATTATTAGGTTTTAACTTATGCTATTTTTATTGAACATTTTATTTATTGGCTTTTTGCTCAATTGTGAGTTGTAATTTGGATTGATATTTATTTGTAATTTCATACAATGTTGTGAGCTTTTGATAAAATAATAAGATTTTTACAGACTTTCCTCCTCTATTATAGTTGTCTCGGAGAAGGAGTAGCTACAAAAGCACTAGAAAAAAATACACTTAGGGATTTATAGAGCACACCAATTAGGTACTAAGCTTCACTTTTAGATCAAAAAAATGGGGTAAAATAGACTATGCTAGAAAATGTCAAAGTTGTCAATTGCATGCTAGTTTGATTTACCAGCCACCTGGGCCTTTATACTTGATAGTTGCCTCTTGACCCTTTGATGTTGGGGGACTTGATATGGTGGGATCATTTTTAAAAAACTATGGGGGTATCTTTACATATTTGCTATAACAAATTACTTCTTAAAATGGGCAAAAGTTACAACATTAAAAAAGGTTAAGAAAGAGACAGTTATAAATTTCATTCGAATAATATATCATCTATTGTTGGGGTACCAAGATATATCATAACTGATAATGAAAAGGAGTTCTATAATACAACCATGAAGAAGTTGTGTGCACAATTTGATTTTAAACAATATAACTCTTCTATGTACAATGCTCCGGTTAATGGCCTGACAGAAGCTTTTAACAAGATCTTATGCAATATTCTTAGGAAAATGGTGAATCGTTTAAAGAAGGATTGACATGATAGAATTGGAGAGGTGCTATGGGCTTATCATACTATATTCCAAACACTAACTTAAGCTAGCTACTCCATTTTCCTTCGTATACGAGGTTGAAGTTGTTTTTCCACTAGAATGTTAAATTCCATCTTTAAGAATTGCGATCCAAGAAGGACTTCCTAATGAAGACAATGTCCATCTACACCTCGAAGAACTTGAAGCTTTAGATGAAAAGCGTCTCGAGGCACAACAACAATTAAAATGTTATCAAGCATGACTTTATAGAGCTTTTAACGAAAAGGTGTGACCACGCTTGTTCCTAGAAGGAGATCTTGTCTTGGCAATACGATGCTCAATAATCATGTCAAAACACATGGGCAACAAGTTCCTCTCCAAATGGGATGACCCTTATGTGGTTCAAGAAGTCTACACCAACAGAGCTTACAAAATTATTGATGAGAATGGATTGAGGATTGGACCCATCAACGGCAAATTCTTGAAAAGATACTATGCTTGATATCTGATGTTACTCCTGGCCGCATGAGCTAAAATTGTGAAAGGCAAAAAAAAAAAAAAAACAACGAAAAAATGAACTACGTTATGACTTGATCCTTTATCCATAAAAGTACATAGGCAACTTGGAATTTGTTCCAAGTACAGTCACACACACACAAAAAAACTCTTTGATAAAAAAAATCCTTTGAACTACGTTATGACTTGATCATTTATTCACAAAGATACATAGACAACTTAGAAATTATTCTAATTACAGTCACACCACCTTTAAAACCATTTAAACCCATATGGTTGTTCGCATGAAAAAAGAGAGATAACTAAACCTCAAAATACAACCATAACATGAATCTAGGTAACAAGACACAAATGAAGGAAAAATATAAACTTTATTAATAGAAAAAAGAATTCTATTACATAAAACATGTATTCTTAACATAGAGTCACAAGCTAGTGTTTAAAAAAAAAACATTCCATAGCATAAGAAACCATCAGCATACTATGGTTTCAGCTATGTCCTTATAACTCCTTTTGTTTTATCTTTAACAATTCTTTTAATTTTTAAAGAATGACTTTGTCAGTTTCACTTATAACCGGGGAAGAAGATATTGTGGTGGTGATCTCGGCTCGAATGCTGGAGCTCTATCGGTTGTTACTCTATTTTTGTTATCTCAGCATTAGTTGTTGAAAAAAAAAAAAACTAGAAACATCCTCTCGTGGTTGCTAGGAGGTTGGGAGTCACAAAAATTTACATGACTGGATGACATAACAACAACATCCTTGTAAAAGCGGTTGCCGATGCATTCTGATTGCTGCTCATTGCGATGTCTTGGCAGATGAAACCCACTAGCTGCTGATGCAAAACTTGTTGAATTTGCCACATGTTGAGCTTGAGCTTGAGCTTGCATAAAAGCATTAGTGTAGATTAGTTGAGCCTGTTGCAGTGCATACTTTGTTAACTGCTGCTGCTACTGCCGCTTTGAACAAGATTTTGAGGAAACGCAAAAGTGCATTAGGTAACTTGGTGCCCATAGATGATGATGATGAGAAGTGGTCCGAATAAACACTTCCATTACTAGTTGTTGGTGTTTCACTACGAGTGGAAGCTGCAGCTACAAATTATTGATGCTTCTGAAGTTGAAGGATTTGCCGACTTCGTTGCTGCTGCTGCTGATTCCGCTGCATCTGTTGTTGTATACTTGGTGCATTTGCACTACCAATAGTAGCTGACATAACAGAGCCTGAGGTCCGAGCAAGAGTGGACCCAAGGTTAAGAGTTCGGGCTGAGCTATCAACAACATTGTTCACAGGCATTGTTGAAACAGAGGAGTCTGTTAAATCATGCCGAAAGAACACAACTGACTGCCCAGCAGTTAATGGGGTCTGTCCTCCAACCATATCGGCCTTCCTCTCTCCTTCCATATTTGAAGTGTCATTTCCTCCATTTTTCCCTTCTTCAGACACACGGTAATTCGTCTGCTGTGTTGCTTGGGCTGCAGTGATGAAGTGATAGCCATGACTTGCTGCCTCTGGAGGGCTTTGGAGAAGAGCATGATTCTGTACCAGCAATGAAACATCAAGACCTGGGAAAGTTGTGGTTCCGTTGATGGAGCAAATGACATTGCAAAAGGAGGAGGTGTTTGTGAGTAACATTCTGATTTTGCATCAGCTGCCGCTGCTAGTTCGGCAGGGAATGATTCTGCTGATGATTCTGTAAATGGTTGGATCTTGATGACCGCTGCTGATTCCACCTAATTCAGCAAATGCTTCTGGGATGACGAGGAGCCACTAGAAATACTTGGATTTTGATGACCCTGTGTTAAGGTTGCTTAACAAGTGAAGAAGAAATAAGGTGAAGAACAGAGGAATTGTTTAGAGAGGATTCGAGAGAGAAGAGTTGAGACTGAATTTTTTGTATTCTATTCTGTTTTTACTCATAACCTTCATCATGGTTTTATAGCAACTGAATTTAACTACTAACTGACTATTCTAACTAATTATGACAGCTGTAACAATATGCAACTAACTCTGACTAACAACTAACAGAATTAGCCTTCCCCTTGCTAACGTGTTGCAGAAGCTACTAATCCTGCACCACCCTTAGCTTGCCCATATACTGCATTCCTTCTAGGTACGTAACAGTACCCCCTCCATGCAAGATTCTTGTCCCAAGAATCTAAAGCTGGTCACGTATCAATACTGAAATCTGGAAATTGTAACTGCAGCTCTGTCAATTCTTCCCACGTAGCATCTTCAGGGAATGAATTCGACCATTGAATTAAACCTGCTACCACAGCTGCATTACCCTTCTTCATAAGTTTCCTGTCCAGTATTGTAACTGGGTACACTTTAACTCTGCCCTCAGCATCTACCATGGGCAGAGCTTGAGAAACGATGGCGACTTCTCCCACTTTTTTTCTTAATAACGAGACATGGAACACAGGATGCACTACACTTCCTGCAGGCAACTGAAGTTTGTAGGCTACTGCTCCAATACGTTCAAGGATTTGGTAAGGGCCATAATACCTGGGATTTAGCTTGTAATGCTTCCTGTACATGACACTGCCCTGCCTGTAGGGTTGAAGCTTTAGAAAAACCCAATCTCCTACCAAAAATGTCCTCTCTGGTTGTCTTCGGTCTGCCACCTGCCTCATGCGATTCCTTGCCCCTTCGAGCAGCCCCTTGATTAACTGATCCATATTGATCCTTCTCTGCACCCACTCCTCCACAGCAGCTACTTGAGTAGCCTCAGTAAGCACCATCTCCCTTGCTGGAGGCTCATATCCATACAAAGCCTGGAATGGGGACATGCTGATCGTGGAATGGAAGCTGCTATTATACCACCACTGTGCTGTGGATATCCACTGATGCCACTTCTTTGGACAATGCATAGTAATACATCGCAAGTAAGTTTCTAGGCATTGGTTTACCTTTTCAGTTTGCCCATCCGTTTGTGGATGGTAGGCTGTACTTAGTAGCAGCTTGACCCCGAACAATTCTTTCCAAAATAAGCTTGTGAAAACCTTATCTCTATCAGTCAAAATCGTGGCAGGCAAGCCATGAAACTTGTAGACATGATCCAAGAAAGACTTAGCAACCTCTTGGGCCATGAATGGATGTGCTAGGGTGATAAAATGCCCGTACTTGGTGAAGCGATCAACGATGACCATGATAGTATCCCTGCCCTCGGATTTGGGAAGCCCCTCTATGAAATCCATAGTAATATCCTGCCAAGGACCATGTGGAGGAGAAAGAGCCTGTAACAAACCAGGGTAAGGCACCCTCTCAGCTTTGGCTTGTTTACAAACATCACAATGCTGCACCAGTTGATAGACTAATTTCTTCATGGAAGGCCAGTAAAAATGAGCCTTAAGTCGCCTATAGGTGTTCTGAATCCCTGCATGCCCTCCAATATAGGAATCATGTATTGTTTTGACGAGTTCCTCTCTTAATGGCCCTGCAGCTCCTATAACAATTCTTCCTTTATACTTTACCACCCCGTTAGTATAGGTAAAATTTGGAGCTTGTATAGCATCTATCATTTTACCCTGTATGATGTCCTACAGCCTGGCATCATCTTTGTAAGAGCTGTAAATCTGGTCATACCAAGAAGGAACCACTTGTGTTATGGCTGTGAGCCATCCCCCTGTCATGTCTTTTCCTGGGCAGCTATCTTCACTCTACATAATCCTTCGTGATAAGGCATCAGCAGCTTTGTTCTCCTTGCCCTTCTTATACCTGATTCGATAGTTCAATCCTAACAGCTTGGTCAGTCCCTTCTTCTGAATAGGAGTGTGTATTTTCTGATCAAGTAGGTATGTTAGGCTTTCATGATCAGTTTGTATAATAAACTGATCCTGTTCCAAGTAATGCCGCCACTTATCTACTGCCATCAGGATAGCTAGATATTCCTTCTCATAGATAGACAATCCCAAATGTTTTACTCCCAGAGCCTTGCTCATGAATGCTAACGGCCTTCCTTCTTGGCTAAGCACTGCCCCAATTCCACTGTCACAAGTGTCTGTCTCCAATACAAATGGTTTGGTAAAGTCTGGTAAGGCTAGGATTGAAGTCTCACATAAAGCTTGCTTCAGATTTTGGAAAGCTTTCAATGCCCCCTCGTGCCACACAAAATTATTCTTCTTGAGTAACTCTGTCAAAGGTTTACTAATGACACCAAACTTCCTGATGAACTTCCGATAATAGCCAGCCAAGCCAAGGAATCCTCTTAGCTCCTTGATAGTCTTTGGAATTGGCCATTCCTGTACAGCCTGTGTTTTCTTAGGATCTGTGGCCACCCCTTCAGCAGAGATTATATGCCCCAAATACTCTACCTTTGGTTCAGCAAACGTGCATTTTGATCTCTTTGCATACAGCTGGTTGGTCTTCAGGATCTCCAGAACTTGCTTCAAGTGTTTGAGGTGGGCTTCTAGAGAAGAACTATAAATGAGAATGTCGTCAAAGAACACTAAGACAAATTTCCTCAGGAATGGCTCCAGAATGTCATTCATCAAAGCTTGGAAGGTTGCAGGAGCATTCGTAAGGCCAAAAGGCATGACTCTAAACTCATAATGCCCTTGGTGAGTGCGGAAGGCTGTTTTCTCTACATCTCCCTCATGCATTCGCACTTGATGATATCCTGACCTTAAATCCAGTTTAAAAAAAAAACTAGATCCTTGCAGCTCATCCAGTAGGTCATCGATCAAGGGAATAGGAAATTTGTTCTTGATAGTGACTTCATTCAGCTGCCTAAAGTCTACACAGAAGCGCCAGGTGTTGTCCTTCTTTTTGACCAAAAGTACTGGTGAAGCAAATGGGCTCACACTTGGTTGAATGATGTTGTTGCATAACATCTCTTTGACCATCTTCTCGATCTCCTCTTTTTGGAAAAAAGAGTTCTTATATGGCCTGCAGTTTATAGGTTGAGCTCCTGTCTGCAGTGGAATTCTGTGATCATGCCTCCTCCTTGGTGGTAATGCAGTAGGTTCTTGGAAAACCTCTGCATACTCTGTTAATAGCTCTCCTACTTCCGTATTAGCCAAGACTGCTACTGGTGTCGTGGTTGCTTCTATCAGAAAAAATTGCCCAACGAAGCCCATGATAGAAGTTTTTAAGTTCTTTTGGACCTTCTCTACTGTCATTGGCTGGAGACTGGCTATTTCGATGATGCCCTTGAGCTCTAGCATCCTCCCCTCCTTCTTAAAGGTGATTTTCATCTTGTTGAAATCGAATAGGATTGGTGAGAATTTCCTTGACCAATCCACCCCTAACACCATGTCACACCTCCCCAACTTCAAAATCCTTAAGTCTGCTACGAATTCATAGCTCTGCATAAACCATGTAAACCCTGCTGTATAGGAATCACATAGCATTATACTGCCATTAGCAACAGTTACTGCTAGCACAGGGGAGTTTTCTATAGAAAGTTGCAGTTCTCTTGCTACACTGGCATCAATGAAGCTGTGGGTGCTGCCACTGTCAATGAGAATGATCAGATCCCGGCCTTGATAGCTTCCTCTAATTCGTATGGTGTTGTGAGCGTAATTA
>Ga0325404_1006205_pt1 | contig 12564 bp, 11 predicted proteins | sample PopdelMetagenome_18_FD_205664 | JGI IMG/M metagenome (GOLD analysis project Ga0325404, IMG submission 205664) | Populus deltoides microbial communities from Bellville, Georgia, United States - Xylem-Control-R1 | ecosystem: Host-associated > Plants > Phyllosphere > Stem > Wood/Secondary xylem... | reverse complement strand
AGAACAAGGAATGTAGAGTAATCAATTGAATAAATAATAGCATAAGCATACATTTGGCAAAGATTGATGTGATGTATACATGAATTAGCCGATTCTTTATTTTTTTACAAGTGGCCGTAATAACTATCATGTGGACTAAACAAAAACAAACTGCATTCTCTAAAATATTTTGCATTGGGCCGTGGTTTTCAATTAAAAAAAATAACAGAACCACATGGATATACACCGTTTCCAAAGAAAAAAGAATGGCTCAGGATAACCCAAGCTTATCTCAAATCGAAACCATCTTTTTTTTTTTCTTCTTTTTTCTTTCACCATCCCAGCATCCATAAAAAACAGACAAACTACGCTATACAATTTTACAATTTATACCCGAACCTCCTCTCCAGTGCATAATATGATCAGAGTTGTAATTGCCCCGGGCCTCTCCTAGATGATCTTGAAAGAGCCCCACTATTATCCAAAGGAGGTTGGTGCTGGGATTCCTCTAATCTTTGTACATCCTGCAAGAATAATAGCACACGGTAATTCCGAGCAAAACACCGCAAGCGTGGAACTGTTGCAAGTAAAAAAGCAGACTGCATAATAAAACATGTTTTAAGGATTAAAATGAACACTAATTTATGGCCCATGCTTTCATTGAATACCCAAATTTTTTAGAGCATAAATAATTTATGTCCAGATCATTGGAAACTTTTTGACATCTTCATCAAAACACGGTAAACAACTCAAACTTGAAAAATCTCAACCCAATTAGCTTGAATTTAAAATTAAATCAATTGAAAATTTACTCAACATAACCTTGTCAACTACATTGGTCAAAAGAAAAAAAATCAAAGAAAAAAATAGACTAAATTCCCCCTAATCAACCCACCAAATCCACAACCCGGACTCCATTGAGTTCATTTTTTTATTTTATTATATAATAAAAAAAATATAATAATCAATTCAACTCTAACATTAAAAAAAAAAAATTGAAGGGAAAAAAATACCAAAAAACTTTTTTAAAAAAAAAAAAGCCCCAAAAAATCAAAAGGCCTCTAAAAAAAATTCTTGAACTTGATACCAAAAAACTCAGGACATCGTGCTTGGACCTTTATTTTTTATTTGCTTTTGATAAGGGTATGATGAATTCTTTTTTTGGAAAAAAACAATAACAAATAACAGGTCATTTATTGCATAAAAGCAAATATTGCATTTACAGTCTCGAACCCTCAACCTAAACATTACACATGCATAACCATGGAACTATGACATGAAATTGTTAACCAAATGATTAACAGAATATATCAAGATGGTTCACTGTTCATATAACCCGTTAAACCAACCCCACATTTTTTTAGTTGTATTTATAATAAAATCACTAATACACAAATTTATTCACTCCACAACTTTACAAAGCGACCGAATTAACCTTTTACATTTCTTAAACTAGAAACTTTTGTAACATTAAATGTACATAATAATTTAACTTAACACAAGACAAAATTAGATTAAAAAATCATATGCAAAATTTGATATTGTTTATCATTTCCTTGGATTTTAATTGTCTATATGAAAGGATATTACATCCCAAAATGGATGGTTAAATTATCATTTATTATTGTTTATGTTTTCTTATAAATTATTATTTATATTTTCATGGATATATTTTTATATTTTATATTTTGTATTATTGATATATTCTGTAAAATAGAATTTTTATTTTTTATTGGGAATATTATTTACATTAAAAAATTATGCTCAATTTATGATGTGTAAAATATAATGAAATTCGATTGTAAATTTTTAAATAAGGAAAACTCTAAAACAAGGTTAATTTTGCCACTATGATTCTATAGAGTGGGAATAACAATGGACGGAGTGAGAAATGGAAATAATGCCACCCATTTCTCCCCCCTAACAAGAACTACCTACTCCAACCTTACATGTGCCACTTGAGCTGAACCTCCTACAAAAAAAGGAACTTCATGATTCGCCCACAAATTACTCTACTAGACAATTAATGATGAAAGTTCCCTCAATGTGCTCAAGTCTAGTCTAGCCATTCTTGCTCCTCACCCTAATTCACCTAAAAAATATACTCCAATCATAAACCATCATGCCAAAAGCAGTACTGATTAAACTTAATAACAACAACAATAATGAGATAAAGATGTTCAACAAACCTTTGATGATGATGTGGAGATTTTGCGAGACTTGGCCTGCGCTTTTGCATGCACCCGATGTTGTTTTTGCTTTTGCTCAAACTGATGCAGCCTTGTAGTGAAATTAATTCCATTATGCGAATTAGAAGTCCCTACATCCTGGTTTACATCACCATCCTCGGAAATTTGTGATCCACTTGGAATGTGATGTAGGATCTGAGAGTATGTGTTCCCTGAAGATGTTAGCTCAACTTGATCGCCACTGAAGGAATATGAAGGTACAGTTTTTAAACGAGTTCGCAGTATCTTAAAAGCTGTGCTTTGCTGCATTCACAGAGCCAATGAAAAAGAAATATTAGAAACTATAGAGAAACAGCAGTGACCAATAACTATAGATGCACTAGTTGCATCCCATGAAGTCAGGAAGCACTTATGTCCCAATCAATTTTTAACTGAGCTCTTTATTTCTTTAGCAGTATCTAGATCGAACTTGTATTTTTAATGCTAGGGGAACCAGCACCATCACCACTGAAAGTTGGTAAAGCATTTAATCTTTTATTGTTTTGTCAGCACCACTCCTTAATTTGTAGCATTAATTACAAGATTAAGCCTCTCCTTTACGTTTAAAGACACAAGGAAAAATAAACATGTATCCTATATACCACCTTCCACAATTCATTAAAGGCAACCAAACCCCTTTTACAAGTCCTTCAAAGAACAACCAAACCTGGAGCATTCAGAAAATATTAGTTGTCCACATCCTTCAATGCCGCATTCCCTTTAGCATAATTATGAGACCTGACCGAGGGTTCGACCCAGCTCACAGCCCTGGTCATGGGAGGGAACCCAAACTTACATTGTTTTGAGGGGGAAAAAATACTGAAGGTGGGGTTTCCACCCTGGCCTGACCAGGCCAAGCCAGGTCTCATAAATGTTCCCCTTAGTATTCATGTCTCAGAAAGTTAGAAGGCACCATAATCATATTTAATCTTAAGCCAATCTGTGTGTCAGAAGAATGAAAATATCACCGGTTTTCAGAATGAGAAAAAGGATTCATCAAAAAGTAGACAAGTAACATTTTTCATAATCATATACATGCATTCATCCATGCAAACCAATAGAAATACATGCGTGTGTGAACTGCAGCCTTTGCACATAACAATTGTAGAAATTCAGTGGTTCATCAGGTGTACCTGGGGGAGCAGCATCAGAAGACCATTTAAAGCTTTTAACAACCATGTATATCTTCCAGGTTCAAGAAGCTGCAAGAACCACAAAACAGCAGAAACACTCAGCATAACAAGAAACGCTAGGCAAATGACCTTGCATCTTGCAAGGGACATGCATCACTTGCCAGATCAAATTACATAAAAACAAGACAACAATCAGAAGACTTGATCAGTGAAAAAATTCATATGCAGACAAAGATACCAATGGACTAACCAAATAACAACAATCTACAAGTGACCAAAAGAAATCAAAGGACATGTAAACATGTCAAAACCTTCTATTGGCGGCTACTAAAGTAATAAAATATAGGCAAAATAGAAAGGTGAAGGCTAACTATGAGTTTAACTAGTGCACCTGCAATCTAAGGTAAGTAAAGATGGGAGTTTCCAGCAAACGAATCAATTTATCCAGCTGTACCAAGAACCTGACATTAATATCTTCCTCTACCAGCGACTGAATCACAGTACTGGCATGCTGGTAAGTCTGTGAAGAAAAGACAAAAGATGATCACAACTGCAGTAAAATCCTAAAAATTGAAAAGGATGAATGCATGAAAATATGTAGCTTGAAAATTCACGGAAAGGGACAGTCATGACAAGGTCCTAGATACTTACCTGTGCTAATAAACAAAGGCTTATAATTGCCTCGGGCGAATGGCACCACGAAGCATACAAAGAAACAAATAAATCTTTCCCAGCAGAATTCACCAGAGATTGTTTTAAAAGATATCGAAGCTCAGCTAATTCAGAGGATGTGAGTAAAATCAAATTCAAAGCCTGGGAAACAAACAGGAAAAAATGTAAATAAGTGAAATGAACAACAGATGTGAAAAGGTATCAATTTTATTTTATTTTTGCCTTTGTTACCCTTTTCCCAATTATGCATGTGAGTGCAATTTTAGGCAGGAGAGCTCATGAAGATGCTTCATTTTGTTTAATATTTTTTTAAAAAAAAAACCCTCAAAAAGTATTGTTTCATTTGGGCCCTCAAGCATATGAGCAAACCTGAACCATTATAGATGCAAAATCCAGGTCAGCTTCTCCCTCTAATATTGTAGAAAGTTCGCGATAGACCCTTTCAGCATCTAAAAGAACACAGAGTCGCCGGATTATCAAAGCACCGCGCCTAACAAACCAAAATAATGATTTGCATAAGAAATAAGACACGTGATTAAAGCTACACATAAACTGCCACTGGCGAACCAACTAAACTACAATAACTTCTAAAAAAAATAACATAAGCAGCAAGAAGAGAGCAAAAACTCACTTCTCCAGAAGAGAGTGATCAATGCGGAAATTATGCACCAAGAAAACAAGAAGTTCGTGAAAGTGTTGCAGATCTTTCGCTATGCATGCATGAACCTCAAGAACAAGGAGTACCACCTGGAGACATAATCAGAATTGCAACAAATTAAATATATGAAAACCCAGCACGGGATAATTTTTTGATCTGTATATATATGCCACAATAACTTAATAGGTAGACCATAACAAGAGGGGGGGGGGGGGTTAAAAGCAAATGAGAGTACAGAAAACAGAAAGAAGACAGAAAAGAGATTCTAACGACTGGAAGATAAAAGATAAATTTCAACCATGGAGTTTATACTCTTCTAAGGAACTGGACCAACTTCAAAGACAGGCCTGATGTGTTGTATAATCCATAGTGATAAAAATAATAATCTAGTGGTTTTGTGGGATTTCACTTTTAGCATCCTAGGATTCATTTTTGATACCAAGCTCCCTTGTGACTTGGAAATAGTGTAAAACACAATTAAAGAAATGGGGCTCAGAAAAAGATCTCCAAGTATTAGGTCTTTAAGATTTTCTGCAGGGTAATTTGTTTTCCCAGTTAAAGTACTATCATTTTGCCTATTGCACCCTTTCCATAAGCAGGTAAATTTCTGAACAAAATAGCAAAGCAAGTAGTAGATGATAGTCATGGACAATAGTAAAGTGAAATGAACTTGAATAAAAAAGGACACAAATGGAACCAATTCAGTCCAGCTGATTCAGCAAAGTAAAAGAGAATAGTATTAGGCTTCCAATTGACCATGTAATAATTAGGCTTATAGTAGTTCTGAATTAAACAATTGAGAAACATTTTACTCTGCATGCAAACAAATTGAAAGCAAAATGGATATTAAACACAAGCATATGGAAGCCAATCTCATGGGCACAACCTTTAATGATGTAAAGAAGGAACCATCATTCCAGATGCATAGATATGTGCAGTGTGATTCCAGCATTAAAAATACTGACTGGAAGAATTACAATTATAAAATCAATCAAGTAAAAAAAAAAACAAGACCAAACTTTTAAGAGAAGAAAATGTGCAATCAAATGTAAATGATTACCTCATCAGATGGATCTGACAGTGCTTCGAGAAGGGTATCAAATATTTTATTTAAAAACGACAAGACCTGTTTCACATCAACAAAATTTAAAACTTAGTCATATCCAATCTAAAAAAAATAAAAAGAAAATGAAAGCCCAAAGAAGTGTCTACAAATCCATTGGAAGGACAGAGCTAGATACAGTTTCAGTCCCTTCCTTCCATGCCACGTAATCATACCCACACTTCTGGTCTGTGTTAAGAATACAAATGCCTGCACCGCTAACTCTATCTCTAAGGCAACCTCCAGACAGCTTGAACTGCATTCTAGACCTTTGACCACATGTCAATAAGTCTTACTGATTATTTCATATACAGTGACCACTGCATTATCAAATTATGCTAGCTGCTTCCATTACTGATTGTTACCACAGCAGGTGCTGTTCTACACACCTAATGTTTCTTTTTCCATCTCACATCACATTGAAAATTCACAATGCATTGTATTCACATCATTGCCAGGGCAGAGCCCATCATAAATATTACGTTAAATATAGTATTTGTAGGGAAATGTACTCTTGGAAATATACCAGTCTCAATCACCATGGAAAAAGAATGCCAGAAGTTGCCCACAAATGGGTTAGCACCCTTGGAGACAAGAAACCAAATTTACAATTGCAGCTCAGGGCAAAAACAAATTAACCAGACATGTATAAGACTTGTCAATTATGCCTGATTACCTCAGAGCGATGTCTGTTCAAAAGAGTTGATATCCAGTGCAATGCTTCAATTCGAGTAGCCTCCCACTCAGTCGATAATTGCCTGAACAGCCAAAAGAATCAACAGTCACCACAGATCATTTTAAATGATCTTCACATCAGAGATAACACCATCACTAAGTTGCAGGCGTTGTCGGCACTTTAATTGCAGCTCTTCATAAGATGCACTACTAAACAGCAAATTGCTATCATTTTTAATTCTTTTTTTTTTTTGGCAGGTTACAAAGCTATACCTCTTTGCAATGAAGAGAATTGCTCTAACATCAAATCCTGCAGTAGGATCAGCCCTGATTGCACGAAGCTCTTCATTGGTTTCACGAGCAACCTTAAAACCAAAAGACGTCTCAGCATGGTATGCATAGCACAGGTTTTTCTCCTTTCAGAGAGTTTAAACCAGCTTACCACTCTAATTTTCTCTTCTTTGTCAGATATGCAAGGCAAAATGGCTCCCAAAATATCAGCATAATAGGGAACAAGTTGGTCACCACCAAGTTTCACAAACTCATTTATCTGCACAGTTAATGCAGGAAAACTATTATATAACTCCAATGAAGCAATAATTTGTCAAAAACTACAAGGTCACACCAAAGAATACATTGTAACTGATACAAAATTATAAGATACACTTGTAAGAATATATACATGTATATACACACGTCCACAAATATAACCATGTAAATTGAAAATGTGAATCTGCTTACCCATGTGATAGCTGTTAAGCGAGTAAATTCATCTGGAGAAGCTGCCCTCTGAACCAGTATTTCAGCCATGCGACCATAATCTACAGACTTCAACAGTAGCACTGTTCGAGTCAGAAAATTGCAAATGAACAAGAGATTTTGTTTTTATATCATAATACTTGACGTCAACCATATTATATCAACTACAGAAAATAAATAAATACAAAAAAATGCATTTATATTTATTGCTAGAATGATGCTTTTCTAAGGCAAGTGACCTGGAATTAGAAACTACAATAAATGAGAACAAAATGTAGCAGAAATCTTACTGGGGAGTTCTTAATCTCTTGAAGAAACTCTGAAAGGGCAGAATCAGCTTGCTGTCGTATTTCATGGCTAGAATCGCTCAACATATTGAACAAACCTGAGATTTATTGAAAGTTGGTGATTATGAACTAAGAAGCAACATACAAGTATAAATCAAAGAATCATGTCAGTTTTAAATATCAATTACCATCAAGAAAATCAGGAAGAAAACCCAGCATATCTATTTCTGGAACACTGTCCAAAACAGTGATCCATCCCACCAAAAACTGTCGGACGTAGGGATTTAGGACATTCATACGTTCTCTCAGCAACGGTATAAATTCTTCAATGCTAAAAAGTAAAAATAAATAAATAAACCATAAAACATAGGACTTTTTCATTATCAGAGCAGATTATGAAGACTTCAGCTGATCCTTGAAGCACATATTCAAATGTAACATACCTGAATTGATCACTGTCAGTAACAATGTCCTGTTTCATTATAGTAAAATATGAGAATTGAAATTTTAAGAGGGTCCAACCTTTCACAACACATCACTTATTAAAAATCAATGAATGCTTAGAGGCAAGGAGCACTTATTTACCTTTACAAGCCGGTCCAAAAGATGAGCAGCACTCTGTACATTGGCATCCGAGTCTGCCGAAAGTTTACACAAGGCATCAAAAATTTTATTAAAGAAAATAATAAAATCTCCTCTAACCACCTGCATGTCAGTAGAAAACAGTATGTTAAACCCCAAACAAAACCACAAAATGGCATGAAATATAAATCAGGCAATCTGAAATCTCCATTCTCACCTTGGCAATGTTATATAGAGCTTCACAAGCATAATAACGAACTCTGCTATCTTGGTCACCAAAAGCACCAAGTACGGGTTTCACAATTTGCTGGCAAGGCACATCCAAAACAATAGTAAATATTATACAAATGAAAAAAGGGAGAAAAAAGACCATGCGTTGAAAAAATAAAATGTCTCATAATGCTTTTAAGCTGAATAAAATCATAACAAATTATAGCAGGCTGGTATGCCCTCCATCACTCTACTCTAATTCAAATAAATTTGGTTCTTAAACAATGCAGCATAATGATAGACTTGTTTTTCTCATTCTGGAAATGACTTAAGCACTATTCTGTCTCATAACAATTGTCCCAATAGAAAATAGCATGAAAAAGTAGAAAGCTCTTCCCAGTAACTTTCAACCCCCCACCCCCCCATGAATCCTCCTGAATACAACGAGTTCTTTAAGTGAATTGGACCATCACGTTGACACAAAATCACAAACGTTTTGTTCCACATATTGCAAAACACCAGACAACATGCAAAAGGATGGTGTTACATTTTGATTTTAGCGATCCTTCTACACAAGCAATCACAAAAATTCTAGATCGAAGTATTTGCTAGGGGATACCACACTTTCATACCAGACCATGTTTAATTTGCAGCCTTTGCAAATCCAGTGTCATTTCTCAAAGTATCTGCAATGGAACTGCACTAGCAAATGTCCTCTTGGCCACAGCAACTTAATAAAATATTAATGTTCTTTACTGGGAATGGGAATGGTATAAAAAGGTGGAGCTTGTTTGTCTTGCTTCTTGCATACTAGTAATTGAAGTGAGCCAGTACTCTCTATTTTATGAGAATAAACTTTTTAGTATTATTTTAAGAACTCTTACATGGTTTTACTTTATATCCATTGTTCCACTATTCAAACATTTATGGTTTAAAGCTTGTCATGGAATCATACTTTCTTTATATTAATGCAGTCTATTTATTAGGAAATATCTATCTTCCTCCTTTTCCCACTGGAAATTTTTCCCTCTTCTATTCTTTTGTGAAATTAAACATACTAAACCCAAAATTTTTGGTCCAAAATGAATTTTGTAATCACGTATAAATTTCAACCAAATTACTTCTGACTGGTACATTCTTTATTTTAAGATTCCAGAATGAAGTAAAAACAAAATACACAATCTATACGAACAAAAAAAATGATAAAACATGATGAAATGATAAATTCATACAACAGCTAAACATCATTCGATACTGTACATCATACTTCCATCAATTATGTTCAATTAATCAAATATTTAACCCTCACTAAATGGCACGTAATCCCAATGGGAGTGACGAAACTCAGTTCAACGTGCATGAACTTAGATTCGACCCATGGTTTGTGACAAAAATTGAAATGTTTCTACACAATTATTCTGCAAAAATTTAAGACCCTTGCTGCCTATCTGTTAACAAAAATGAACACCGAAACTTAAGCCCAGCCCCAGAAAAGGTCCAAACAAGTAACGTAGAGGAGTTTCAGACCACTGACCTCGAGATGTTGAGCTGCTTCTGTAGTCAACCCTACTGTTGCAGCTGCTAGTCCTATCAATCCTCCCTGCCAGAAAATAAATAAATAAATAAATAAAATGCCAAAATAATGATGCGGTTATTACGAGAAATAAAAATCAAATAATGATGCAATTAAATCAAAATACTGAAATTCAAAAATAATTCACGTTTCTTTTTTTTTATATATAGAAAAACAGACAAACCTTGCGGTGGTGGGCTTGGGGAGAGCAGATGAATTCCGTGGTCAACAAATTGATGACCGCCGATATCTTCTCGTGATCCCCGGCGGCTGCCAGCGACTTCACTATCCCCTCAATCTACATGCATAGAATATCATAAACCCTAGAAAGACAAAATCTTATTCGACAAACACATATTGGAAAGAGAGAGCGACAGAGAGACCTCGAGAGCCGCGTTTTTTCGCTTCTCATATAGCTTGTCGGAGAGATTACGCAATACGGCGGCAGGAATCACGGCGTCGGCCATCTCCTCAAGAAACACCAGAAACCATAAACTAAAAAGGAGAGGTGGGAGATTTCAATTCCCTGAAAAAGGAAATCAAAATCAAAAAGAAAAAGAAATAGAAATCCGTTTCCTCATCTTTTCCTGTTCAAATCTAAACATTAACTTGTTTTTATTAGATCAAAAGAAGGGGAAATTCAGATCTGAGAGCAAAATAGAAGAGAAACTTGATTTTCTTTTCTTTTCTTTTCCTTTCCTTTCCTTTCCTTTCTCGCGGACTTGTTTTTGCTTTCTACTTTATCAGTAGAAGTAATAAATTTTCGTTTTCCTCTTCTTTTCTGGCTTACTACTAAATTAATAATTTGCTTTTTAATTTTATTTTTTTTTAGAAAGAAGAGAGTTTTTTTTTTTTTTCCTAAGTGCTTGATCAGCAGAGCGAGCAGCTTAAAGGAGATGGGGGGATTTATTTCGAAACGACCACCTACCCTCTTTCTTACTCGGATAATTAATGATTTGTTCATATTATTGCTATTAACTTTTTTTTTTACAAACTTCAGTTATTTTCTACAAACAAGTTGTAAAACCTAAGCCTCGAAATATAATTACCCTTCATTCTATGCATTTAAAAGCGAATCTTGTGTTACGGGACACCGTTTCCAAAAAAAAAATATTTTGTTATAATTTTTATATATTAAAGTTAAAAATATATATATATATATATTTTAAAAAATATATTTGAAAAGAAATTTTTGTCGTATTTTAAAACACCCTCTTGGCCATCTACCACCTACTTTTCAAGGATCAAACTGAATACAGATGAAAATAATGAATAAAGTGGAAAACAAATCAAATATGTTGATTTGCTTTAATTGGTGTTTAAAGGGCAACATGGTGTTATTTAAAGTATTTTTTTATTTAAAATATATTAAAATAATTTTATTATTATTTAAAAAATTTATATTAATAAATTAAAAATAATTAAAAAATATTAAAAAATTAAAAAAATTATAAAGCACTGTTCATCTGTAATGACAAGCACCCTATTAAAGTGCAAACAAGAGGTTTTCTACAAGGGGTAGCAGTTAAACTAAGATATCGGTGATAATTATTTTTAAAAGTATTTTTTATTTAAAAATATATTGAAATAATATTTTTTATTTTTTAAAATTTAATTTTTATATTAATATATCAAAATGTTATGAAAATACTAAAAAAAAAATTGAAGAAAAAAAAATTATATATATATATAATTTTTTAAAAAAAAGTTTTTAAAATATAAAAACAAATGCACTCCAAACCGATAATTCGATAACTTTGTTAATTGAATTGAAGAAAATGATTATTTAGATAACTACAAGGCCAATTAAAAGGGCGAGGAAATAATGGAGCTTGTAATGTGCCAACCTCACCAAAGAGATGCATGTCTGGCGTGGCATGTGCTTCTATTTTAAATAGTTTATTTTTCTTGCTAAACATTAAATTATTGATTTTTTAAGTAATTTTTTTATAGTTTTAATGTATTAATATTAAAAAATATATTTTTAATTAAAAAAATATTTTACATCGCAATATCGATGAAACATAAAAAACAAATACATGACTTTCTAGGATGATATATAAATAAAAAAAATTTTAATTCATTAGAAGGGAAAGTTAAAAGCCTCTTCAAATTATTGGCATGAGTTTTAGTGCTGGTTTGTTATTTGACTGATAAGGTAGAGTGGTTGCCCGGAGACCTTCTGTTTAAAAGTTGAAGGATAGGTGGAATAGTGTTTCTCAGATAAGAAAAAAAGCTAACGAAATTGAAAGTAACAGAAAACAGTTTTCGTTTTTCTTTTCTAGTTTTCTTTTATTTTTCAGTTTTTATTTTATTATAAAAATTAGAAATTCATTTGTTGAAGATATTATTTTAATTTATTTTTAATATAAATAAGTTAAAATAATCTAAAAATACAAAAATAAATGAACTTTTTTATAAGAAAGCCGCAAAACATATTTAGCTAGATTTTTTTTATAATCATAAATATTTAAATTAAATTATATGTATTTTGATTAATTTTATTTTATTAAATATTTTCTTTTTTATATACCGGTGGAAATAATTGGACGGTGCCGGTGGAGCAAGCCAGTCAAATAGTCATGATGGGTGGGTATGTGACCATTGAATAAGTGGAAATTTAGATGGCCTTTATGATGTATTCGTAACTTCTTCCTCTCTAAGGTCAAGCTTTTCTTTTACTTTTCAATTTTCATGGGATTGCTT
>Ga0325404_1006200_pt1 | contig 12566 bp, 7 predicted proteins | sample PopdelMetagenome_18_FD_205664 | JGI IMG/M metagenome (GOLD analysis project Ga0325404, IMG submission 205664) | Populus deltoides microbial communities from Bellville, Georgia, United States - Xylem-Control-R1 | ecosystem: Host-associated > Plants > Phyllosphere > Stem > Wood/Secondary xylem... | reverse complement strand
AGGTCTGCCTGGCCTTGGTTTATGTGTTGCCTTCTAAGAAATAGATCCTCTCAGCTTGTCTGTTTCCTTAATTCTCTTTTTCTTGTTGTTTATATTTTATTTAAGGGTAAGTTTAGAATATTAAATATTGATGAGGAGAAAAACAGGAAGAATTTATATACTGATAAAGAGAAAAAAAACAAGGGATGTGAATGGGAAGTCATCGCCGCATGTTATGTAGTTTGTTAATATATATGTATGTATGTATGTATAGTTTTTTTAGTTGTAATTACATAAAGATAGTTGAACTTTTAAGAATAAAAAAGTGCTAAATTCATTTAAATTCTTAAAAAATGGACTAAATATAGAAAAAAAAAGGAATAAAGAAAAGAAAGGGCAAACCTTAAAAACACCACCCAACTATATAAGTATTTTCGATTTTGCCCTCAAATAATTTTTGTATCAATTTTATTCTCAAGTTCTTAAAAATTCTCAAGCAGGGAAATTTATCAATTTCTTAAGACTTTCCTCCAAATTATTATTATTATTTTTTAAAATGACATTATTTTTAAGAAGTTTGACTTCCTTGTTAAGTGATTCTAACACGAGCCTCCAATGGAGAATAGGCTATGGATGACATGCACTTTGAACAATAGCTTTCACTGACATTATTATTAGTTAGTGGAAATATTTTATACACTATTGATAGACACAGTTTTATTTTATTTTTTTCATCGCATGCCTCTCTCCTGTTATATATATCTTTATTATTTTAAAATGGTAGTCAGGAGATTTTTTCTCTTGGGAAATACGTAGGAGGGTGTGTGTGTCTATATATATATATATATATATATATATATATATATATATATATATATATATATATATATATATACACATTTTGTTGTTAGCAGGATCAATTCCCTACCGATCATTTTTTTTGTTTTATTAATATGGATGTTTGAGTTAACTTGTGTATATCTTGATTAATTTTACGGGTCCTAAAATTAACGATTATATAAATATTTAGTAATTATTATATTAGTAACCATAGAGTTTGAACTTGAAATAATAGGGAAAACATATTTTTTAATCTCAAAATTTTTATGAGTACATCACCTGAACATTGTTTTTATCCATGAGAAATTGGTTTCGTGCTCCTTATTATAGTCCATTTGATTTTTCTCGGTCGTTGGATTTGTCAAATCCCCATAGCCCCAGTCAAAAACAATTTCCTTTTCTCCACAATCAGGAGTATTATTTAAAGAATAACATACGCGTGAAATCGTCATCAATAAACTACTACTTTGAAAACTGCCAAACTAGTGAAAAAGTGGTAACCTTCAACTCCATATCAGAAATGTTCCCATTAAAAAAAAAATATCTGAAATGTTACACTAATAGATTTAATAGATTTATCAATAAAAATTTATATTGGTATTTACACTAGTAGTCTGTTGATATGTAAAACTTTTATCAGTAATTTATAGATTATTGGTGAGTCTGTCGATAATAAATATATCGATGGATTTACAGATATACAAAGCGCGTCAAAAAAGAAAATTAACCGGCTTTATTCTGTCATTGAGTTAACAGTAGCAGTGGTATTTGCAATAATTCTTTTCCAACTCTCTGAAATATACCGATAGTCTAGTTGCGTCGGTAACCTCATCAGTAATAGTAGCATTTGCACTAATTCTTTTCCAACTCTCTCTAGGATATACCGATAGAGTTGTTTCGTCGGTAACCTCATCAATAATATTTTAAAAATAATTTTAAAAAAATATTGAATAGAAGTAGAAAAATAATTAAAATCAAATAAATTAGTATAAAAATCAAATATTTATTATAAATTTAAACATTTGTACATTCAAATACAATTAATCTAAAATAAAGGTGACGTTAGAGGAGGAGGAGAAGGTTAGTCATCGCGGGGACTGTGGGGCCAATTAAGGGGTGCACATGAACCATTCATTTGTGATCTCATCTCCATTACAAATTGGCAGAGTTCTTTATAATCAACAGTAAATCATTCATATTTATCATTAAGATGGGTCGTCTGATCTTGTACCCGTTGGTCTACCATCACCGCGAACTCTGGAGTTTGAATGCTTGGAAACTATTGCGAGCATCCAACAATCGAAGTACTACGGGTCATCTGCAAGTTCTTGGTTGTAATGTTAAAGAGTATATACACTTGCTTTTTATCAGGCCTACCTGACGATCCTACCTCCAATCACAAATCTGGATCAATATTCGGATGGGACAAAGGATTGTCCCGTATCTCTCTTTCAACCAATTGTTATATGTATCCTAAAAAGAAAAAATAAATTCTTCAAATTCAAGGAAATAATAACTTAAGAAAAAATGATTGAAAACCAACATACCATAAAGTGTTGAGTTCGGCTATTAACGAACTGTTGCACCCCTTTTTAGCAGTTTTCACTTTGCATATGCGTTTCAACAAAAAGTTCCATCGGGCTTGGCTCGGGTCCAAGAATTGTAGGCTACAATAAGAAATTATTGTCGGTTAAATATATTTATAAAAAACAACTAATAAAAATGGATGTAATAAAAAAATCTTATCATCCGCTTCGCATGTGAAACGAACAGAACGAAGTTACCGGTGTGCATGGTAATAGAATCGTGAACACGCCAGTTCTAATTATTCATACTAGACTGTGATCGTCGAGTGAAATGCGCGGACATCATGTGTTGAATGTATTCCGCTCATATAGCTTTTGAGACGTACAGTGGTCTGAAATCCTTCCAAACCGCTACATCATTTCAGCCTGGAAGCTCTCTTTCTTTCGTATATTTTTTGGCTTTCTTTTGCGTCTTATAACAAACATCACGCAACCTATATGGTATAAATTAATTATCTATTAGTACATGAAAATGAAAATTTTAATATTTAGAATAAAAAAATTATCTTGAATTCGATCTTACCTAATTGCAGCATAATTCTCTCAAACCTTCCTCGCAACATTATCATCATATCTCTCCCATTAAAATTTTCTCTTGAATTAAAAATTTATAAAAGGAAAATTTCAGTAATTTCAATATACGGTCCAAATTAACATAAAAAATATTTAAGTTAATACTAACTTTGAACCTTGAAAACCATGCATCGACCTCCAGTTTCTATTCAGGATGTTTGAAAACCTGGTTTCATTGAAATAATGGAATTTTCATTGAAGATTTAAAGGCCGAAGTTATTGTTCTAGCAACATCAATGTTAGCAAACCTGAAATTGCATTCGTTAAATGATATTATTTTTTCAAAAATGATTAAACATGTCATTATGAAAGCAAAACAAACCTACATTGAAATGTCATCCTTCCACTAGACCTCGTACTTGTGAGTAAATGGATATCATTGTGAAAGGACCCCCCTGATGTTGCAGCATCACATTTGATGAGCCCGAGTCGTGAGTCAATGCATGTGACTTAGGTGTCTGTTCTTGGTCGGCACCTAATGACTCGTGGTCAGTAGCATCGTTGCTAGAAGAACTAGCAGTGATCTTGTCATTGTGACGTGCAATAAACTTTCCCTTAGACATCTACACAAATTAACAAATAAAAAAAATTAAACAATTCCTATTTTTTAAAAAAAACAATCGGCAGCATCTCCCTTATACGAGAGCCTACCTAAATTTTTAAACCTGCAAATACACAACATATATGCACAAACCAATTGATTTTATTCAATTTCATGTAACAATTTAGCATGATTCAATTTCATAGAAAATTTTTATTTTCTACTTGATAATATTTTTAATCATAAATTTACAAAAAAAAACAAAAAAAAAATTCAAAACTTCAACAAAATAATGTAAAAATTATTTCAATAACTAAAATTCATGCCATTTATTAATTCATAAAATGATTAAAAATAGAAATTTGAACAAAAATAATGGCAAAAAAACAAAAATGATGCAAAAAAAACAAAACAAAATATGAAAAAGGAATGAAAAATTCTTACCTTAATGGTGTGCTTTATTTCTACTCTTAATATAAAAACAAAAAAGAAAAAAAATATGTTGTTAATAACCCAAAAAAAAAAGAAAAATAAAGAAAAACAACATACCTTTAGATGAGAAGAGAAAAAAATGCTTGAACTTGGGTGAGAATGAGAGAGAGAAGAGAAGACAAAAGGAGAGAAACAGGTGTGTGAGAGAATAAGATAAAGCCCTAATCTGTAATGATTCTGGTCTTTTATTTTACTTTTTACTGATAGAATTACCGATGAGTAATTAAATATTAATATTTTTAATATTTTTGTCTGTTATTTCGTCTATAAATTCAAATGGAAATTTTCAACTTACACGAAAATTTTCAGAAAGCCCTTCCAAATATTACCGATGGCTTTTCATTTTATTATTGATTCCGTTATAGAGAAAAAGTGAACTGTCAAAAAATCATTAATTATCACCGCATGAAAAAGTAAACAGTTCTCATGGTCTCTGAAATATACTAACGGATACATCCTGTCGGTATACCTGTATGTAATGAACATCATGAATAGTGTCAGGATGAAAGGGTACAGTTCCCATGGTCTGTGGAATATATCGAAGGACACATTTCATTAGTATACCTATATGTAATGAACATCATGAACAACGTTAGGGTAAAGGGGCACAATTTCCATGTCTCTGAAATATACCGACGGACATATTCTATCGATATACCCGATGTAATGAACACCGTGAATAGTTTCAGGGTGAAGGGGCACAGTTCTCATGGTCTTTGGAATATATTGATGGGCTCATTTTATCGATATACCTGTATGTAATAAACACCATGAATAGTGTCAGGGTGGAAGGCCACAGTTCTCATGGTCTCTAGAATATACCGATGGACATATTTTGTTGATATGCATGTATGTAATGAACACTGGGAATAGTGCCATGGTGAAGGGGCACAATTCTCATGGTCTCTAGAATATACTGACAGACACATTTCGTTGGTATACCCGTATGTAATGAACACTATGAACAATGTTAAAGTGAAGGGGAACAGTTTCCATGGTCTTTGGAATATGCCGACGGATACATTTTGTTGGTGTACCCGTACGTAATGAACACCTTCAACAGTGTTAGGGTGAAGGGGAACAATTTCAATGGTCTTTGGAATATACCGACGGATACATTTCGTTGGCATACCCATATGTAATGTATAATTTGTCGGTATTTCTGTTGGTGTAAAACAATTTCTGATGTCAAATTGTATTTGTATTCTCTATTTATCATTCCTGTAAATACTTAAATTCATAGTTGCACACACAACAAATAACACCAGTTCACATCACAATAATAAAATAAATATTTCTTTGTCATTCAATAATAAATTAACATCATTGTCATTACATTAAAGTGAATTTCATCCATATATATTACATTATTGTTTATGGCATTACACATTCATGTTGTGCAAATTTATCAGAATTCTCTTCTTCTTCATCAATTGACTCATCCTCATCTCCATCATAATCATGTATGTTGATTTCATCATTATCATCTTCATCGACTTGTGTATGTCTGCTAGAGCTCAAAACATCATTCAACTTCTTAACATTAACATCAATAAAAATAATCTCAGCGATGCAAGAATTTGAATTTTCTTCCAAGTCATTAGGCAGAGCAACTCGATATAGATCAACTAATTGACTAAGTTGAAAGATGTCATCTTCCATACTTAATTCATTGTTTCCATCTTAAACAACCTCGACACGACTATTGGGTTTGGTTTATATCACGGATATTCAACAAGCTCTTGAACAATCCTTTCTAAAGGAAGGACTGCATGTATAATAAACTTGCTGGCATTGCTTGATGAAAACAAAGACATTATCAACATTGTGGGACTCTAGCATTTGAATTAATTTTGAACAAACTATGATAGAGATACACTATGATTCCTCTGTCAATGGTTTCATACCAATAACATTTGAATAAAAATACTATTATGCTCGCTATGATATTACAATTCAATGACCTCTTTTAACTTCTCATAGTAGTCAACTTTAAACTCATTAGAAGTCGATCCCTTAACAAAAACACATTTGTTATATATCTTTTTGCCCTACCTATATTCTTCAATATGAAACACATGTTCATGGATGAAATACCCATTGTAGCACTTCACCTTTCTTTTAGGACGTAGGCTTAGTAAAGACAAAGTAATACTAGCATTCACTCCTGATTAATAAACTTGATACATGGAATACAACCATAAACAGTTAACGAGAAATGTGTAATGAAATTAAGTATCCTGAGTGATAAGAATAATTAAACAGTACTTACATGTGTTCCGAACCACATGAAAAATTATTTATTTTGCAATTGAAAGATTTAGGATTCAGTCAACTATGAGTTTTACGATAGTAAATATTAACGATGTTGTATGCGAGGAATTCAACAATGTATCATTTATGATATTATAAGAGATAAATTATTTGAAACTAATGACATGTTAAGTAGTATACTTGCTGAATAAAAGGCATTAGTTCATCGCAAATAAATGACACATAATTATATGCTTGTCTGAATTTTATTTGTGACAAATATCTTCCCCTCATATCATTTTTTGGTACGAGATAAATGTTGTGTCTATAATTTTTAGGAGCATATATATCTCTAAAGAAGTGATTGATGTTCATGAGTGCATCTCATATCCCCTTTGGCAATAAATCCAAGTAAGCTAATGGAATGAATGTTTGCATAAACACGTGGCAGTCATGGCTCTTCATTCCATGCAATCTGCAATCCTCTAAATTCACCAACCTTGATATATTTGAGGCATGTCCATCAGGGAAACACAGACTTTTAAGCTATTAATAGACAAGTAATTGTGCTCTTGTCTAAGGCGAGACTGGTTTTAAGCTTTGCGACCTATGACCCAATATATACCAACTCAATATTTTTATGATGACAAAACAAAGTTATATCCATTTTAGCCTTGATGTTGTCCTTTGTCTTCCCCTTCACGTCTATAACTATGTTGAAAATGTTTTCAAACACGTTTTTTTCTATATGCATGACATTAAGGTTATGGCAGAGGAGATTGGTCTTCCAATAAGAAAGCTCCTAGAATATACTTTGATTTACCTAACTATGGGTCAAATCAAAACTAGAAAACTTTTACTTACCAAATTGAAAACCAAACACAATATCATCGTGCTTCGACACCATATTATACAATTCTTCACCTGAAAGAAATGGCATTACAACATTCCTTTCAACTTTGTCAACAAAGAAGTCCTTTCTAAACTTGTGATTTGTTGGCAAGAACTATCGATGGCAGTAAAAAAAAGATGTTTTACCGTCGTTTATTAGTGTGAATACCTTGTTATTTTTCATAAAGTATGGAAATGTTAATTTTCCATGCATGCTCCAACAAGAAACCATTCTATAAACCTGAAAAATCATTGATAGTCCACATCAAAGTTGTCATCATTAGAAAATTTTGCTTCCTCGATACATTATAACTCAAAGCCTTAGATGACCACAACTGTTTCAACTCATCAATCAACAGTCGAAGATAAACATCTATATTTCAACCTGGACTATTAGGATCGGGTATGACCGTAGATAAAAACATGAACTCCAACCTTATACAAATCCTCAGTGGTAAGTTGTAAATCATGAGTATCACCAGCTAACAAGAATAAGAAGAAGTAAATGACTCGAATAAATTGAATTTGTCTATACATAACCCAAGACACACGTTCTTTGTCTCCACTGAAAACTAAGGATGCATACTATTAAAGTGTTTCCAGGTTTCACCAACAAAAGGAAGCACAATTACTCCATTCATCGCATCATGTGATTGGTGTCATGTCATGTGCTTAGCAGTCTTTAGTGACATGAATAACTTGTGCAATCTAGGTGTCATTTGGAAGTATCTAAGTTTTCTATGTGTGACAAGAGTTCTTCCTCTGCCAGTCATGAGTTTATAACGAGAATGCCCACATGTTCTGCACTCGATCAACTTTGCATTTTTAATATAGTACAACATGTAAAAGATTGGACACATGTCAATTTTCTGGTATCCTAGACCAAGGGGTTTCATCATGGACTTAGCAACATAAAAGTTTTCTTTCAACCTATTCCCTTCAGACAAAATGTTTCTCGTCCATTCGACAATTATATCATAATTGGCCTCACTCAACCCATGATCTCACTTGATGTTGAACACCTGTGCAATGACCAATAATTTATTGTAATTTGTGCAATCTTCCTATAATGGTTTGTCTGAATCTTTCAGAAGATAAAAAAACCCGGCACATCTGCATTAGGTTCTTCATCTATGATTGGAAATTGACTGACATGACCCTGATTCATTCTTATGACTTCTAAATCATATTCATATAACGATTACTATTGTCATCTACAACTCCATCCATATTGCTAGAACTAGAAGTTGACCTAACCATCCTTTCTACCATGGTATCGTGAGGAACATATGGTTCTCTGTGTGCATACCAACACATGTATTTCTCCATGAACCCTTTTTGTAGAAGATGCATCGTTACAACATCTAGATCGAGGAACTTTTTATTTTTACACCTCTTGCATAGAAATCTAATACCCCCTCCAATAATATTTTTCAGATTAAATGGTGCATAATTAATAAAACCTTGAACCTCATTACAATAATTCATCTTCCATAACTCTTTGGGTGAATCTCTATACATTTATGAACGATCATTCATTACTTATATCAAACCTATATAAAATAATGATAACAATATGTATTAATTAACTATGTTAACTAAATAATTTGTAAAAATATTGATTTAGCTCAAACTTATTCAATTTATTTTAATAGTACTCTTAACTCATTATCAATTATCTACATAAATTCAATACAGATACTATAAAAAATATGCAAAAAAATCAACATTTTAAAATTGAGGTCAAATAAAAAAAGGGTAAATTTGCTTACTTAAAATGGAGAATTCTTAATAAAATTTAAATCAGAGCACGAATGCTGACAATCTGAGTATTGTGGTGGCATGATTTGTTGTGGGAGGTTGAATTGTGTTGAGATTAGAAGGAGGGGATGGCTATTTGTTGCAGAAAAAAAAATGCATAAGGAAAAATAGAAAATAAAGGAGGGGGAGATGAGGGTTGATTGTCAATTTATAAATTAAATATTACTAATGGTATTAGTGACAAAAATTTTCTATCAGTAACCTCATCAGTTATTATGTCAGTAAAAATATCATGTTATTATATGATTTGCTATTTTAAATTTCATTGTAATATCTTTCATTATTTTCTTAGTATACACCAAAAGAATTTTTCTATCAACATTTAATAATAAATATAAAAATAGAAAATTTTGTCGGTAAACAGAATTTTTATGTAATTTTGTAATAGTGTTAAGAATTAAGTAGCCCTGCCTTTCAATTTCCAGTGAAATGACAGGTTATTCTATCGGTTGTCATGCTACTGCTCCTCAAATTTGGCTGGATCGAGGGATTGTTTTGGTTGCTATCATATCGCTAATTGCCAGATTAAAAGGAGGGGAGGAGTTCACAAGATTGGGTTTCTTAAATCTTCCCCCACGCTATTGTCCATATATGTATGTATGTGTGTTTTATCATAAGAATACTCTTTCTGAGGTTATTCCTCCATGCCTTGGGGCATCTTGAAGCATCATTTCATAATTCAAATTATTTAAAAATATATATATTTCCCTCTTTTTAAAATAAAAAAATTACATCTGATCTATTGATCAATTTTTAAAAAAAAAGACGAGGAAATTGTATCCATGCAAGATCAATCCTTATCAAGACTCTTTAAATTATTTACAATAGTTAAATACCCCTTTATTATTTTCAATTAAACCATTTTTTAACAAAATGATGAAATCATGTGTAATATAATTTTGAAATATTTTTTAAGTTAATTATGCATGAAATATAAACTATATTATATGCACATATCCACAATTTTTTTTTGTTTTTTTTATTATCATAGTAGTTTTTTTTAATTCATTTAATGTAGCACTAACGCATTCACATGCTTCATTATGCTCTCGGATGTTGCCATGATTGTATGCATGATGGAGCTATTATGGGACTTCATTTTCTTGGCCTACAACAAGGATTCGATCAGCTGGTAAGCTATGCAGAAGGCCACCATGGAACACCTCAATTACAACTTGTTATGCTTGCTCCTTTACTTTTCCTTTTCCTCCTGTGTTTTATCTTTGAGGTTATATTTGTTTTTTGAAATTTATTTTTTGAAAAATTATTTTTGAAACTTTCGTGTGTTTGTTTGTCATTAAAAAAGTTGGTCAACGAAAAACACTTTCCAATTAAAAAAAATTTAGCTTGATTTCTAGGAAAGTATTTTCCTAGAAAATTTAGACGAAAAACACTTTCTGAAAGTTGTGAAAAATTTAAAAATATCATATTATTTGATGATTATATCAAATTTGATTCTCAAACTTTTGATTGCTATATATATATACACACACACACACACACACACACACACATATATATATTGTTTTGAATATTTATTTTTCAATTTCATCTCTTAAAATTTAATTTTTATATTAACTTTGTTCCTTATTTTTATAATTGTTATTTGCTTTTTCCTTATCATTTTTTTATTAAAATTTTTTATCTATCAAATTTGATCCTCATTCTTTTTATTGTTATTTATTTTATTTGAAATAATTTATGAAATGTTAATTATTATTATTTTAATTTCTTCATCTTTTATTTTTTTTATTTTTTTATTTTTTAGATTTGATATTTATTATTTTGATTATTATTTATTTTATTTGAGATAATTTATGAAATTATATTTTTTTTTCAATTTCATTCTCATTCAACTTTTTAATTTGTAAGATTTGTTCCTCATTATTTTAATAAACTTGAGAAAAATAAAACATTAATAAGTTATTTTCCATCTCATTTTTCATGACATAACCAAACACTGGAAAGTGTTTTCCAACTTATTTTTCATTACACTACCAAATATCAGAAAATAATTCACTTTCCCGGAATTCACTTTTCAAAAAGAAACTACTTTTCAGTAAACAAACGGGGCCTAAATTCCAATATTATTGTATCCATGGTTAGTTCTTCGACAGTTCGGAAAGAATAGATGATAGCACTATTACCGATTCCCAAACTCTTATGCAAATATTTTTTTTTTGGTAAAATATATCTTATCCGAAGTATCAAACACACTTTTAAACATAAATTTATGATTTAAATAGCCTCAAGATAAGTCTCTAGACATGTTTCTTTTCTTATTAATCTACATGGTGGGATTATGGTGCTAATATTGTCTTCGTTTATCAAATACATCAACTTGTACGGAAACTTATTGATATAATACATAAAAAATAATAAAATTTATTATAAATCAAAATTCATCATATTTAAGAAGAAATATCTAATTTTTAGTCATCAAAGTCTTCTTGTTGAAATGTAATCATAACCTTTCATATAGAAATCCTGAAACCCTAATAATATTAAATAGAATAACAAAATAGAATAAAAATACAATTCTAGAATTATTACTAATTTTTTAATAAACCACTTTGTAATCATATTTTCCAAGATCTACGACCCATTATCTGCTTATGAATTCAAATCTAAACTATTTTGAATTGAAAGACGTTGATTTTACGAACATGATCCACCATTATTCTAAGAATATGCAAGGATCTAAATCCATTATTAATCTATGTAAGGGTCACAGAGGATTGACAAAAATTGACACAGAAGGAGGGAGTTAGTTAATAAGTAGGCTTGAATTTAACCCTCAACATGTGTGGATAGCTGGTGAGCACAAAAAGACAGGTTAAACTCATTAACACGAGAGGAAATGACTGAAATGCCCTTCGCATTCTTTGAAAATAATACAATCCCAATGCCATTTTAATTATGTATTTCTAAAATATTCCCAGTATATTTTTTGTTGCACATTTAGTTGGTGTTGTGGGATGAAAATGATTAATATAAAAAATACAGGAAATGTTTTGTTTGGAGTAAGGGGATGAAAAAATATCAATATTATTTTTTACTTAAAAATATATTAAAATATTTTTTTATTTTTAATATCGATACATTAAAATTATTAAAAAATATTAAAACAAATATTAATTTAATACTTTTACAAGTAAAACACAATTACCAATACAAAAAACAAACATCCTCATGAAATATTGGAAACAAGAATTAGGGCCTGTTTGTTTCTGCGTTTCAAAAGCGCTTTTGATAAAATTTGAAAATTTTTTATTTTTTTATTAACTTCAAATTAATACGTTTTTAGTGTTTTCAAATCATTTTGATGTGCTGATATCAAAAATGATTTTTAAAAAATAAAAAAACATCATTAGTATGTATTTTGGTACAAAAAACTATTTAAAAAGCAACTACAACCACACTGCCAAACACACTCTTAAAAAAAAGAAGAAACTTCATTTATAGTGTGATCATGAAATATTTGACAGAGATGGGTTGTTCTTTTGGTGGCAGTATTCTTTGGAGAAGTCTAAACAACATAGGGCGGCCTTGGAAATCTCCTTGATGAAGAATCTTACGTGGTTCGTGGC
>Ga0325404_1006197_pt1 | contig 12569 bp, 6 predicted proteins | sample PopdelMetagenome_18_FD_205664 | JGI IMG/M metagenome (GOLD analysis project Ga0325404, IMG submission 205664) | Populus deltoides microbial communities from Bellville, Georgia, United States - Xylem-Control-R1 | ecosystem: Host-associated > Plants > Phyllosphere > Stem > Wood/Secondary xylem... | reverse complement strand
CTCAAATTTCAAATTTTCCTTGTCAACAGGGCTCTCCTCCTTCAAGAATATATTATCAAAAATTCCATCTTTGTATTTTTAACCTCATTGACCAATTTTCCAACCATTTTCTGAGCGCTTCTGCCTCCTGTTATTTTTCTAACCTCCTTTTGCTATATATTTTTATATATATTTTGTGGGGACCCAAAAATGGGTTACAACAATAATTATATTAATAATTTATTAGAAATATGCTGGAAATTAGAAATTAACACCAACCTCAAATCTGTCAAACCATGCATTGATTTAAGGTATCCATTCAGGATGTTTAGATACCTGACTCCATTGAAATAATGGAATCTCCATCGATGATTTAAACGCAAATGATATTACTCGGGCGGCCTCAATATTTGTGAACCTGAAAATAAATTAAATTAATGAAATATTGATTAGTTGTTCATAAATTATGTTATAATTTAAAAGAAAAAACTTACATTGAAAGGTCGTCCTTCCACTGTGCCTCGTACTTGTGAGTGAATTGATTCCGCTGCGAAGGCACGCCACCTCTGCACTATGAACCCGTGTTGGAAGAGGCAGCATCGGTTGACGGTGCAGGTGGTGTAGGTGCCTCTTCTTGAGAGGCACCTAAGGATACGTCATCCTCACTACTAGAAGAACGAGCTGCGACCAGCTCTGGTTTTCGTTCTACGCATCTACACAATTATATACGAATAATTATATAATTAAATTCGAATGTTAAAAAAAATTCGACAGCACCTCCCCTTACTGAATACTACCCAAATCCACAAACCTGCAAATATTGACAAAAGCCACAACCAATTGACTCCATCTATACTAATATTGTATATAACATAACATCTATACATATAAAATTCATACTAATTACAAGGTAAATTCGACATTAACAACATATTCAATCATTATATAAATACAAACAATAAAAAATATTCAATAAATTCAAAAAAAACTATAGACTAACAATTAAAATCAATGGAAATAATTAAACACAAATCATGCAATAATTAAGTAAAATTACTAATTATTCCAACATATTCAATTACTAGTTCTAAGGTAAATTCAATATTAACAATAACAATTCAACAAATTATTCAATAATTATGCCAATACAACAATAAAATATATTCAATAAATTCAAAAAAAAAACTATAGACTTTAGGAATGAAATATGATTACCTTAATAATATGTTTATTTCAAGACTTTATTTACATTATAAAAATACACCAAAACAAAAATCATAACAAAATAAAAATAGCTAAAATAAAAAAAAATCCTTAAAGTAAAATGAAATAGAGGAAACACATACCTTATAATTTGATGAAGATTCAAAAATAAAATTAGTAACCTTTGCAGAAATCTTGAAGGAAATGAGAGGAAAAAAATCGAAGAAGAGGGGAAATTAAGAACGGAGGAGATGAAAAAATGAACTGAAGGGGCGGTTGCTGGGATTTATAGGGCAGTTTTACTGACAGAATTAAAAAATAATATTATTTTAATTTATTCCATCGGTGAAGCTTTGAAAATCCGTTGGTAAATTTTGAATTTTGCTCCAACGTTTTTAATTACCCTCCATATTTTTCGCGGTCTGTCGGAAATTTCGTCGACAACATGACGCGGTCAGAGATGCATTTAATGCACCGCTCTTTGGAATTCGCACAGTCCGTCGGTGATGTTGTCAGTAATAGTTACCCGCTGACAACATACCAACGGCCTGTAATCCGTCGATACTGACGTCGGGGATAGTGACATTTCAAGTAATTAATTTTCAACTCTCTGTGAAATGCCGATGGAAGTTAGTCCGTCGGTATCGACGTCGGTGATAGTAGCATTTCAAGTAATTAGTTTTCAACTCTCTATGAAATGCCGACGAAATAAATTCCGTCGGTATGGACGTCGGTGATAGTGGCATGTCAAGTAATTAGTTTTCAACTCTCTATGGTTTGTTTTAGATTTTGTAAGATTGTATTTGTTTGTAAATTATTGAAACTTTATTGAATTACCGAATTACATGTGTTGTTTTGAAATAACAAGTATAAAATTATACATTCATATTCATATATATATATATACACACACACACACATACACACCACAAGTTTGTTTGAGAAATAACAATAAAACATGTACATCTACTAACAAAATACATATACTAAAAAAAAAATTCACATCTAAATGTTAAAATTTTAAAAGATAGAATTACTTACAAAAACTGATAAAAATCCATCGGTAAATCAGAACACAGATGCTGTGACGAGAAGACTTCAAGAAATATGACCTTTTGTGCTGAGAAGAGGGAGATTTTTTTTTTAGGGGGTGCTGGTTGTTTGTAGTTGGGGAGAGTTGCGATGGGGAAGAAGAAGGAGAAATAGGGGAGGAGAAGATCGCCAGTGAGTGGATATATTAACTTTTGCCGATGGATTCACCGACGGACATATTCCGTCTGTGATTTTGTCGGCTAGTCTGACGGTAAACATGGCACGTCACCGTACGGAGTTGTCGTTTTGAATCTCTCGGTGATTCCGTCGGCATTTGCATCGGTGAATCGGTCACGTCACCGTACGAAGCTGATGTTTTGAATCCCTCCATGATTCTGTTGGTAAAAAATACCCATAATAACTTCCATGTCAACGAACTGTCTTTTTTTTTATATTCTCAACATTCCGTCTGTAATGCCGTCGGTATCTACCGACGGAATTTGGCCATCGGTATCTACCGACAGATTAAATTCGGTTGGTAATATCGTTCCCCTTTTCAAGCCATTTTTGGTGACATTCCAAACTACTCCAAACTCCATGTTTTTGGTTGTTTTTGTTATTCTTGGTTATGTCCGTATACAACAATCACAAGCTTAAACTTATGAATCAGTCTTTCCATCTCTCCCCACTGACCAAAACTAGTCTCCTTTATTTAACACCAAACTAGGTAATTGATATGGAGCTTAAACTGAAAATACAAAAACCAATCTCACACAGAAAAACCTTCTCTTCTTTCTTTTCATTAAATTTGCTTGAGAGGCATAACTTCTACGCCATTAGAGAAAAAAGAAGCAAAAGATTCCATTTCAGGCCTCTTCAAAGCCACGCCAATTTCAGTCCTGCGGTCACTTCCATTTCCAATATCCAACACTGAAAACGCTCCAGTTCTATCTATGGATGTGAGCTCCACCTTATCGACATTTCCCCATCCAAAATCCGTGTTGTAAAATTTTAATCCGGTCGCTCCAGCAACACTAAGTAGTCTCACTTCTGGTCCCAAACTTAACAACATCTCAAACCTCTCACTTGAACCTTCATGGAGTCCCTTCTCAAATCCGTTTATGGAAGCGCTAAGCTTCTCGGCTATAATAGCTAATCCATTTTCCTGCATAAAATCTCCGGCTTTAGAAACTATGTGATGAGCCACAATAGGGTCACCAAAATGATTTGGTGGAAGAGGAGGGTCTAAACGACTTCTACAATCCACTGACCACGAAAAATAAACCTCTCTTTCGGCATCTCCTCCTCTTGCTTTGACAAGACAGATCAATACATAAGAGCATGCCAGAACATAAGTGGAGAGATGAAGTCGTTTTGTAGGGTCTGTTGCTTCCGGGTGATAACGCAACACACTTTCTCTAAGCTTCTTAATGGCTTCACTAGATAAATGAAAGGTTGCTCGGAGCAAGTTAGGTTGCACTTCAAGTTTCGACAACGGCTTCACACTTTTTGGGTTCGAGTCTGAACCTGATTCTAACCGTTTCCCCATGGTTGCCCACAAGTTAATGTACGCCTCCTCCAAACCTTTGGAGTCTTGGATACTTTTCCATTCAAAACTCGGGGTGATTTCTGCTGGCAATAATCGTGGGGCTTCACCTTTTTCGACAATATATTTGCATGTATAAGCCCAAGCTCTGAGGAACATACATGCGCTTTTCCCGTCAAATATTGCATGGTGCGCTGCCATACCAATGCAAAAGCCTTTGTTGGGAAATAATGTTACTTGTAAAGCCAATAATGGTGACCTAGTGTCAGTTGCGACGAAATGGGGAGCATAAGGATGTGATTCAACAGCTTCATGGATTCCATTGCCTACAAGGCGATCGAAATCACCATTACACTCGGCAAGGGTAACTGAAACGGAATCGTTTTTAGGATGGTAAACAAAGATGGGTCTGGAGGATTCAGGGGGCCATGTTAGGCTGCCGACGATAGGGAGGAAGTGGAGGAGTGCATGGGAAAGTGATTTTTTGAGACTGGGGAAAATTACAGAGTGAAAGAAGGTAGGGTTTGAATCAGTAAGTTTGAAGAAGCAGAGGCATTCAGATGGAGGAAATCTGAGATATGTCAGTTCAAAAAAAGTAGGAGAGAGTATTGTTTCGGTGGCTGACTTGGTAGAGTCATAAGCGGCAGCCACTTCGCAGATATCAAGTATCTTTACAAGGTTCGGTGATGCCATAGAGATAGCTAGAGTGAAAGAGAGAGAGAGAGAGAGATTGAGAGTCGGATATGTTTTTTTCGTTTCAGCTCTTGCTCCTTCTACAGAACTCGGCAACCAATAGTTGTCAGATTGATCGAAATGAGCCATTTCTGTGCCAGGAAAAAAAACAAAAGGATAGTAGGTGAGCTTGCTCCTTATCATGATGTTCTTCTTCTCGTTTTGAATGATTGGTACTTCTCTCCAGTCATCCGTAATTCTTCTCAAAACCTCCAATAATTCTTCTCAAAACCTCCGGTCATCCATAATTCTTCTCGTTTTGACTGATTGGTACTTCTCTCCAGTCATCCATGTACCTGTAAGTCAATTGAATTAATTAGAATTTTTTAAAAAACTTTTGGTTCTATTCAGTTTTGATTTTATACTGTTTAAACCGGTAAATCCAAACCGAATCGAACCGGTTCATGTTAAAAGAAAAGGTACTATAAATGAAAAGAAAATGCTTTATATTCTAACCTAAACTCTTAAAGACACATAGACACGCCTCCTTCCACTCTTTATTCTTCAATTTGTATCTCCACTCTTTAAATCTAGCATCTCAGCAATACTCCCAAACCTCAGCACTCAGCAGTAGTCCATCTAAGGCTCTAAACGCTCTTTTTCAGTTCTTTACAATAAAATTTTTTTCTCTGTTATTTTGTAATTGTGGATGAGATTTATCAGTTGTTTTTTGTCTGCACCTTGAGAATGCTTCAGAAACAACAAGATTATCTTTTTCGTTTATGCTCCAGTTTAATAAATATTCATGGGGTGGGTGTGGCTACCACCTCACTACCCTGTATGTGGGCATAGAACAGGGAAAGCACTCCCTGTGCAAGTCATGGCCAGGGTTGTCATCCTTACTAAGGAGACAGCTGTCGAGCAACAACCATATAAGGCTTTATTAGCCTTAGCTACCAAGGCTGCAGGTATATCTACAAAAGTTGTAGTGAATTATACTAAAAGCCTATTCAAATAGTTAATTTCTTGTAAATATCTTGGTTGTTTTTTTAGATGCAAGGCAACAGTGAAGATGGTGTTGTGATTAAGTACATATTTTAATGATATTGCATTGCTTATCTTGGTTTTGATTTTTTTGGGTTTTTGACATAAAAAATAGAACCGAAACTGGTCAATTTAAATCGGTTTCAGTATCTTTTTTGTTTTTTTTTAATTTTAATTTGATTGTTATTATAGATAAAATCCAAACCGAACCGAAAATGATCACCCCTACATCTAACAACTACATCTAATAGTCCACTACGTTACCTTTTTGGTACGAAGATAACAATTATAACAAGATTACTCACTTTGGTTAACAAACTTTATAGCCAATGACTTACTTATATAATTGATTGACTTTGTTTATATAATCAAATTTAATTTTTAATTAAAAGTTTTTGTTTATTTTTAATATTTATTAAATATTTTATTAATAAATGTAGAGTAAAAATAAAGATATCATGACAAAAATACTTAAAAGAAATTATAAAGTTATTATAATTATGATATTTTTATTGCATCAAAGTATTGTTCATAAATACTCTTGGTTAATGCTCTACTAAGATTAAACATTAATTAAAGTTATTGATATTGATACATATTATGTTTTTTCTTTTATGAAAAGAAACAACTATTCTTAGAAGCTGAGGTATGAGAGATAATTAAAACTAATATATAGGTGCTTATCAAATAACATGTACACTGAATTGGCTCGTATGAAAATTCTATATGAAAAGATCATTTGTATCTATGGAAAGACTTATATGATGATTGTGTAACTAATTCTTAGATTTAAGATCACTAAGTTATCTTATATATGAAATGTTATGCTTTGATCCAATTACATGTTGTCCTAATTAAGGGTAACAAATAGATATATATTGAGTATAACATAAGTATATAAAGGTATTTGAGCAATAAATAGAGGATCCATCACCCTAAGTGAATTAATAAAAATGTTCAATTTGTTTTTAAATAGTATTAATTATAAATCCTTGCACAAGGCAAAAAGAGTTTTGAAAAACATTTCAAATCTTATTCAAATAATTAATGACTATGGTGTTGAGAAAAAAAAATTTAATTTGACAGAGTAGACACATTTATGTTATATTGTCTAAATTGAAACATTGTTGATGAATGAATAATAATTACACTAAGAAACTGGTCATTAAAATATTAAGTCAAATCACTTATGATTTTATTAATATTTAGGGAATTATGACAGGTTGCTAGACATTGTATTTCATCTTCAAATATAATTCAATCAATTGTTGAATTGATAATAAATTAATTTGTTTAATTTATTTAATCTTATTTTATTTAGGATTGTGATTTATATTTGAACCAACTTATTAGGAAACCTAATGGGTCACACACATAAAAACCATAGGTAAAAAATTAAACTAGGATGATTAACTAAATTTGACTTGATTGTAAATAAGTTTTAGAAATTGAGTACTAGAATGTAATTTAAACATGAAATTACAATTTTAGACCTAGATAAATCAAGTAAGGACTTAATTAAATAAATTTCTAAAATTTTCCTGAAATAATATATCTGATATTATTCAGGGGGAAAATTCACTACAAGATTTTACAGTTTTATCGACGGCAATATTCTGTCGGTATGTATTAAGCGTTCATCGGTAATTTATTTACCGATGCCATCACCGACAGAATACATCCATCGGCTTTCCTTTCATCGGTAATACCACCGTCTATCACTATATTGGTCGGAAACATAAAAAAACATTTGCCGCTGGTTTTACAAACGGAAATTGCGCACCAAAAAAAAAAGTTTCCCGCTTGAAATATACCGACGAATTTATCCCGTCGATGATTTTGTGACATACCGACGAATACATGATGTCGGTAAAGTTGTCGGTGAGTGTGTGATATATAGACCAAAGATATTCATCGGTGACTGTGGCATCTACTGTCAAATGCTGACGAATATATTCCATCGGTAAAACCCTCTGTGATTATTTTTAAATATGTTTTTAAAAAATTATTTAGAATACATAATATAAAATTATATAAATTAATAGTAAAAAAACCAATAATGCAAATAATTTTTTTATTAAACATCAAAAATAAAAAAAAATAAAGTTAAATAATATTCATTACAAACTGAATGTGTTTCAAAAAAAATATTAAATTAACTATTAAAGTTAAATAATATTCATTACAAATTAATATAATGGTGGAGCTGGAGGAGGAGGATGAGGCTGGTTGTTATACGGCCAAAAAGGAGGAGGCACACACATATCACCACTCTGTAATGCCATGTTCATGACCATTTTGAGAAGCTGTTCATGATTCGCTTTGAGTTGTGTATACTCCGCCAATAGGTGGTTGTATTTTTAGGCGAGCTGAGTCGTGTCTTGCTGCAAGGCCACGAACTCCTTAAATTGGGTGCTCGATACTGATTGGGAGCTCCCAACAATTGAAACACTACAGGCCGCAAACAAGTTCTCGGCCGTAGTGTTGGAGAGCCCGTAAACCCGATTTTTATGGGGTCCACCGGACGATCCAACCTCCATCCACAAATCCAGATCGAATTCCGGATGGGTCAAAGGATCGTCCCTATATCTCTCCCTCAACCGGCTATTATAGGTCTCCTGAAAATAAAAAAAGTAATCATCATGTTCAATTCAATAAAAATAATAAATTACAAAATAAAATGGTTGAACAAACATACCACGAAGTGTTGAGCACGATTGTCAACGAACTGTGGCGCCCTCTTTTGGCGGTCTTGACTCTGCACGTCTGTCTCCACAAACAGCTCCATCAGGCTCGGCTCACGTCCAAGAGACGTAGCCTATAATAAAAAAAGATTAATTAACAAAAAATTAATTTAACGATATATTTCATTTAAATTAATCTTACCATCCGTTTCGCATGTGCAGCAAATGGAACGGAGCTGCTGACACGACTAAAAGATTAATGTCTTCTTCCAAGTGCAGGAGTGTCGAAGTAATAAATAACCCGGCAAGACCCAGGTCGAACCATAGGGAGGTTATCTATATAAATTATAAATAACAATAATACAACAACAACAATAATAGTAATAGTAGTAGTAGTAGTAGTAGTAGTAGTAATAATAACAATACTAGTAATAATAATAATAATAATAATAATAATAATAATAATAATAATAGTAATAATAATAATAGTAGTAGTAGTAGTACTAATAATAATAATAATAATAATAAAGAGGAGTTTGAGATGGAAGATTAATGTGAGGATTAAACAATGATAAAAACAATTGTCAAGGTTGGAGGATCCACTAAAGGTATTTCAAACAAGTATAGTATAAACTCTTATTACTCAACTGGAAACCACACACAAAGGAGATTCTAATTGGATTATAAATTGTTAACATGATTACATTAGTTATCTTATTCGAATAATGCTAATTCTTGTAAATGTTGTCAGACATTCATGATTATAACTTATGTTAACAACAAATCAAGTTCCTTTCATAGCTCAGGTCTCGGTTATACCATACGATTTGGGCTATGAAAGTGCCAAGTATTTGTTGTACCAAGGGTTATACAACATAAATCTAGATTAACCATTTAACAAGTAAAGTATTAAAAGTGAACAAGATAACAAATATAAAACATGTTAGTATCAAACATTAAGGTCCATGTTGAGTTTATATTATACTTATTCTTACACCATTAGTGTAACCTTTTCACCTTGACATGATAAACTTAGCTAAACATAATAAAAGAGGGAAAGATGAATAAACAAGATAAGAAACATAAATAAGATATAAGTTAACTAAGTAAAGAAAAGGAAATGAAAAGCATAAACAAGAGATTAATATAAAAAAAACTTAAGCATTACAAAGAGAGAACAAGAGCATGATCTTGATCTAAAAACCAAGATGCCTAAATACATCGCAAATGCCTCCTTTTATAGGCCAAAATTCAGAACTATTGATTTGTTGACTAATTATTGAGTGGGTAGCCACATCTTGACTTGGTGACAATCCTTATCTTCTTGTCTGCCAAAAACGTCATTGATAACGTCATAATTTGAACAAACATAAATCATGAAAGTTCTAGGAAATTGTCTCAGCTTTCTAGGAAAAAAATGTTAAGGTCATTTGGACTTCTAGAACTCGAGATATGGCTGAACACTAAACAGTGTCTGGGCTATAGGACAGATTCGAACTTCTCTGTTGTTGCTACAATTTGGACTTGAAAACAGCTTGTTAAGGCAAACCTTGGACTCCGCATGAAAGTATTAGGCATATGTCTTAGCTTTCCATCCATATAAGGCAAACCTAAATCCAAGATCTACAGCTCCAGATATGACCCAATGACCGAACAATGTTCCAGTTTGGACTGAACCAACATCTCTTTTCTAAGTTTGACCCTCTATTTGTCCTTTCAATTTCAACACTTTAGACTCATCAATCAATCGTTTTATTTATGTGATAGGCCTGCATTTAAGATGAACATTTACCATAAATTAAAGGTATCTTATGGTATCAGACTTGTTATTATAAAACATTCTTTAGTTAAGGAGTTATCGATACTTCAAATGCAAAATGATGATATAAAACCTTGATAAAAATGCACTTTTAAATACTAATCACACCCCCCAACCAGCTTATTACTAGTCCCTAGTAATCAAAGCGTTAAAATAGAAAAACAATTTGCAAATTCCACAGAGTAAGGCATTCATCATTCAATTTCCATTAATCTATCCAGATAAACAAACTCTCCTTAAATTTATATATCTGCTCAATACCTCTTAAAAAAGATATTAATAAACCTTCCTTTTTATATGCTTAATGTATGAAAACATAGATGATGGGGCTTTTATTGGAAGAAAACAATATTCTGTTCTAATGTTTAAGGTTAACTTCCTTAGGTTAGGATTATTATCTTCTTCTTCTTCTTCTTCTTCTTCTTCTTTTTTAATATATATACATATAACTTAAAACACAATGCATCTTTAACCCATGTAACAAGCTTTCGGCTAATGACTCCCAGACTAGTTGGTCTTAGGGCATTAGGTGTTGAGACACCCCTACGAGCTTAGTAACTCGGGTTGCAGATACTGATACGTAGATAATGCAAAGTTTGATTCCCTTAAGATTTTCTCCTTAACCCATGTAACAAGCTTTGGGCCAATAGCTCCCAAGTCAGTTGACTTTAGGATATTAGGTGTTAAGACACCCCTTCGGGCTTAATTGCTTAGGTTAGGGAGGCTACGAAACCAAACCTATCTACATTTTTATTATATCAATTTGTTTTTTTTTTTGCAAATTATATACTATCCCTTTCCCTTAGTTGTTACCTTTAACAAAAGAACATAAATAATGTAATAATCCAATATGCATCCCACAATCATATGTTAAAGTGTGTGTGTGAAAATGAAGGTTTAAGAATACTTGTTAAATGAGTATATGAGCAGAATCAAGTGATAACAATGCGAGAGTTTCTAAACCTGAATATTTCAAGAAGTATTCTGATAGACCTTGATAAGACTATTTACTAAGATGCGTCTCAAGAGTCAATAAATTCCTCCTTACTCTGCCATCCTAATAACAGTTTTGTCAAATGGTTTTAATAATAGCAAAAAGAGGTAGTAAGTTAGTTTTTTTTTTAATGTCAACTACTACCCTTTCCCCCTAACTAGAACGAGACATTGTCCTCAATGTCATTAGGTAGAAAGATAGAGTATAGAAGACATCACCTGAAACAGCGAACACTGACAAACCTGAAACACACTTAAACAAATATAAGAAATAACAACACAAAATAATATGCTATTAATAAAACCAAAAGACACAAGGATTCACAAACGAAGGCTCAAATCCAATCTAAGGTTTTTACAGCTTTCCTTAGTTGATCAATTTATACGACACATGGAGGGATCAATTACAGGGATGAAAGGTTGTAGTTGGTCAATCAATTGTTCAGCAGTAGCAGCAGAGATTATGATTTGTCGTGCCGCAGATGTTAGAAATTTCTGTTCCACATCTTGATCAAGAAAAGACAACAAATTATCATAAAAACCATTAACATTTAACAAACCTATAGGTTTATGGTGAATGTGCAGTTAGGCCCAAGAGGAAATATGAAAGATTTCTTCTAATGTGCCTAGACCACCTGGTAAAGCAATGAAGGCATCAACATGGTTAAACATCGCATTCATTCGATTAGACATTGTGGAGACCTATAGTTCCTCTCCAATTGTTTTTCCAATAATGTCCCCTTTTGCTAAAGCTTTGGGGACAACCCCCAAAACTTGACTGCCTCCTAAAAATGCAGCTATTGACACACCCTCCATTAACCCAAGGCTACCTCCCCCATACACTAAATGAATCTTTCTCTCAGCTAGTACCTAACCAAGATGATATGCTGATTCTAAAAACTCCTTTTCTTTTCCAGGACTAGATCTATAGAAAACATAAATATTTCTGATGTGATGACTTGAGGAACCTGCCATTTCTACAAACTTCTATATTTGTTGAATGTATAGGTTGAGTAGAAATGAAGGGAAGGAAGAGAAGATTTTATAGATGAGAAATTAAAAATGCAATCATGCCACCTATATGTAGGCCAGCTGGAGTCTAACTCTCTCTCTCTCTCTTTATTTATTTATTTTGAAAAAGCATGTGTATGTACAGGTAGTTGTGATTGTGGCTCACAACTTCCCTTGGTTTTACGTCCAAGAATGGCTTAAATGCCCTCTATGGGTCGAGGATAGGCTTCCCATCTAGTTTTCTTAAAAACTGGCAAACAGGGTGTAAACACCCAAAGGAAAATATATATATATATATTTAGAGAGAGAGGGATGATGATGAATGCAGTTTTCGCTGCCGATGCAGAAATCGGCAGCGACGCAGTTTTCGCTGCCGATGCAGAAATCGGCAGCGATGCAGTTTTCGCTGCCGATTCTGGACTGGGCAGCGATGCAGTTTTCGCTGCCGATTCTGGAATGGGCAGCGACGCAGTTTTCGCTGCCGATGCAGAAATCGGCAGCGATGCAGTTTTCGCTGCCGATTCTGGACTGGGCAGCGATGCAGTTTTCGCTGCCGATGCAGAAATCGGCAGCGACGCAGTTTTCG
>Ga0325404_1006187_pt1 | contig 12582 bp, 8 predicted proteins | sample PopdelMetagenome_18_FD_205664 | JGI IMG/M metagenome (GOLD analysis project Ga0325404, IMG submission 205664) | Populus deltoides microbial communities from Bellville, Georgia, United States - Xylem-Control-R1 | ecosystem: Host-associated > Plants > Phyllosphere > Stem > Wood/Secondary xylem... | reverse complement strand
CCACATGCCACCTAATATTGAATTGAATCCATATCATAACGGATAAATGACTTTGAATAAAGGAGGATTGTTATCGTTTTAGGGATGATTGGAATTGCGGTGTAGAATATCTTTTAAAATAATTTATTTATTTATTTTTACATTAATACTAAAAGAAATAATTTAATTTTTCTCAATTCAAGAACATTTTCAAAGATCAACGGAAATAGAAGCTTTGTCGAGCTACCCGCAAACATGTTAAATCATGATTCGATAGAAAAGAGGCTAAGCTGTCTAGACTTTTCATGAGCTCTCACTCGGTTTTGGATTGAGACATCCCTTACCATTTGTGATTTAAAGCTCCAACTCATATACTCCTTATCAAAAAAGAATATTTACTCTCTTTTTTTTTATTAATAAACGAATAATCTTGGGTTGTGTATAAAAGTACCGTACAAAAGAAGAAGAAGAAAAGCGTCTCTCTCACCCACATGCATCGATTTCCAATTCCATGTGGCAAATTTACCTTAATTTCCTCGAGTCCTTGTCTTTGGAAGCCCAGCAAATTGCCTAGCATTTCTAAAGTGGGAGCCCAACATTCCTCCCATGAGCAAAACTGCCCTTCCGAGTTCTTTTTCCATTGTGCATTATGAATACTCTGATTTCGTGAAGGCTAAGGCTAACAAATCTACACCTCGCAAGCAATCTCCATACCATATCTCTCTCTCTCTCTCGAGGGAGCAGGTAGGTGATGGGTTGCTTTCATAAGAGCATTATTATCGTCAAACTTTAGGCAAATTTGTTTTTATAATTTTGCCTTGTATGGGAAGAACGAAGAAGAGACCCCACCCCATCATCGGTCCTATCACCCAAAAAATAAGAAAAGGGAAATAGACCCCACAATAGCTCATGAATACGATAATACATTGTGGGATTTAATTTTAATTACATTTATTATGTAGAGGCCCCACTCCTGGTCGCTAGATTTGCCAAGTTCTTAAAGTTGTTCAAGAAATATAACGGTTCACTCTTTCAGGTAAGGGAAGAGGGCATTTTATTAGGATTTAAATAGTACTGGAGGAGCTGGTTCCTTCAAGGAGTGGTTGGTTACTCATGATGAACGTTCATGCTACGATTGAGAGAAGAAAAGATTTCAATTTATGAGATGCTGGCCCTCCTCGGTAATGAGCTACAGCAGGTACGGTACATATGACCCAGATGCCTCTAAAAAAGCAATAACCAAAACAGGATTAGTTTTCGATTATGCAAATCATCTAGCTCAAGTTCAAGTATTTGCACTTGTGCTTGTGTTGCACGTGTGACAGCATCTTCCTAGTTTATACCACAGTCCAACACTCCCAAATTTTGACCCACCCACCAGGAGTGGAGAAATTTCCCTGGAGGCTGCGAAAAACCTTTAAAATGAATGGATTCGCGAGCTGAGTTGAAGTATTGGAGACGTTTTTTAGGTCTCCCAAAAAAAGAGAAATAAAAACAAAAACACAAGTTGAGCAGACCTAAACTACTACTACTACTAATAATAATAATAATAATAATAATAATAATAAAGCTTTAAACATGGAAAGGCACATATCGGGTAATTATCATGGAAAGGGACATGTTGGGTAATTACCAATGCAGCAAAATGTTTTGACGAAAAAACACACTTTTGAATGTTATATTTTTTGAACCGCGATATTTAATTGATGTCGTGTTTCTGAAGCGCGATACCAATTAAATTTCAATAGCCATCTCAATTATTTCATAAAAATCCAGCAATGAAATTTCTTGACATCTAAATCTAACAAAAAAAAGGTTCTTATGAGATTTATCATTAAGTTGCATAACAATTATAATTTCAATGGTTATTTAGTTTGTTAATCTTATATTTTATTTAGTTAATGCTTTTAAAGAGTAAGAAATTTTCCAATTTTAACAAAATTCAAGCAGAGTTTCTTATATTTAAGAAATATACCCAAAATTTTATCCAATTTAAAATATCTGAAAATAACCACAATAACCAAATACAATAAATTCTCATATTTTATAATCACAAGTAGCATCAGGCTTACCACTAAACACACAAATCTCAATTATTTTAACCTACCACATTTATGAAATGTACTCTATAAGAATGTTTTCATGAGATGAATGTAAATAAATAAACATATATGCATGCAAAAGGAATATGAAATACTTAATTAATACAACATTTAAGTAATTGAAGTCCCAAAATATATCAATATAACCCATCTATCCATCCACGTAGATGATCCAAGCTCATCAATAGCACGACTGTATCTTGCCCCTGCCTGAGTAGTCGTGTCCTCTGCCACAACATCATCAAGAGTTAACATCTCTTCAAATTTATCAAGTGCATTACAGTAAACATTGAACCACCAAGACATACAGGTGTATACTTCATATTCTTTATCAATATTACGAAGCACGGATGTGGCCACTCAACCCTCCCGTAGCAACAAGTCAACCTAATATTTAAAAAAACATTAATTTTAAATTAAAATATCAACAAATAAAATGCATCGTTTAACATATATTGACTTTAAAAAGATTTGATTACCTATGGTATTTTGAACCTGTTGGACATGTTGCTTTTATTGCTTGTATGTTGGTGGAGGAATCTGTTTGGGATCCGTTGTAATGACCAGATGTGTGATATTTATGTACCAAATTATATACTCATTTTATGTAATCACATGATATATCTATGTAAATATCTCATTTCTTGATGCATCCCACTGTGATACATAAGCTTAATGACGGCTTAATCAATCATAATCATTATCTTTACCCCGATGATTTTTTACGTGCAATGCACCACTCGTATCTATGTCAAATGAAATGTCTTGTCTGTATTGAAATGTCTTATTACTTAATCTGGACAATGTAGCTCAATCATCTCAAAAAAATATCAATTGGACCATTGATGTCCATATATTCATCCCCCTAGTGCAAATAACTAGAGTAACTACCAATTTTTCATCCTCATAAGGTGTTCACATGATATGTCAAAGATAAGTATCTTAAATATTAAACAACAATAATTACTGTGAAGTTAAGTTATTTTCTTTAACAAATTGTTCAAAAAATACCTAGATAGGTTATTGCATATTTAGCTTGCTCAGATAAAATGATAACACATGTGTTAGGTTATTATTAAATACTCTACTAGCACACCAACTAACATTACAAATATGTTAGTTTAATTGTATTTTAAAGTTACAAGTAGACAATATAAATACATATAATTGCAAAATAAAATTGATTTACTTGCATCCTAGTGAGAGTTGAAGTCTAACACTCATAGTTTGGACAGTTATAAGGGACAAATTAGGAATTTAAAACCGATTCATATGAAGTTGCTCCAAAGATCATAATTGTTATTAAATAAAAACGAGTTTTTTTCATATTAACAACAAACATCTAAAATGTAAATAGTTGTTTCAAATTCTTCCATTCATACCTGTAGAAGTAGCAAACATTTTCCAACCTATTTAACCCCTCTCAAGACATAAATGTCTATGCAGACATGCTAAAATAATAGATCCCCGGCTATATATAGGAATTGCATCAAATCATCTAGGAGCATCAGCTAAATTAAAAGCATATATCTCCCTATGAGATTTATAAATAATATACTGCTAGACATGCATAATATATATGTTCTAGCATATCTACACAACAAATTAAAATCATCATATTAATTCACATATAATTAACACATTCAAATAATAATTTATTGAATACCTTCGCAAAACCTTATCATTAGCATCATCTAGTGATATGGTAAATGCCTCCTCAATCTATTTAAGATGTATGTTACCCCTCTTCAATTTAGAAGGAGAGGATGTCAAACCAAATGAATGCTCGTATAATGCAACCTAATTCTACACACCAGTATATGTGACCACCCATCCTTCAATAGGAAGACCAAGCAAAATTACAGAGACTTGTAATGTCGGTGTCATTTTTTCATGCCTGATATGGAATGTGTATGTCTCAAATATTCATCGCTCAATTAGCGCATGGATCAGGTTGTGGTTAAGCTTGTGTGCTCTAGACAATTGATGTATAAAAAATCAGTCTTGAACATATATGGTTGAACTCGTTCATACAATTTTGTTCATTTATGTGTCTGATAATAAATCGTAACCTCATGTTGCACAATAATTTAAAATATAATACCTTTAATGTTAAGTAATGAAAATATTTATTGAAGTTAAATATACTTATAATATCAGAGAAAATTTCCTCCAATCATTGTCTATCCTATAACCATATAATAAAAGTGTCAGCGAGCCAATAAGCATGTACTATGACTCAAACTCTCCATGAAATTAGTCATGCTCTCTGGGAATGTTAGCCTCGTAATGTATTTGCCTACCATAAAAAGAAGATTTGTCACCTTTCTTGTGCGACATTCTATGTAAAAGTACCTATGTTTAACGTGAAATTAAATAAGTTTAATATACTTTAAAAAAATATCATATTACATTTTAACAACTAATTATGTTGTCATTCATACGTTATCGAAGCTTAGGATCCCATTTCTTTAGTGTTCTTCTTTCATCTTACACTAATTAGCATATTTTCAAATCAACAAATTGTCCTCTACTTTTATTATACTTAATCACAATATGAGTTACACTTTGTCACCTACATCAATCCGCATCAAAACAAGGAAGAAGAAATGAATCTCTATGAATACAAATCTTGTCCATTATCAATACAGCTATACTAGATCAATGATTTTTATCATATTCATATATTACTTCACATTTAAAGAAATATTCATCTTATCATTCCTTATTTGGTCAAAACCTAACCCCAAACTTACTAGATATTCCATTCTTTGATTCTTCTTTTCTTAACATATTTTCAAGGTAATACCACATTCCATAATAGTTACATTAAAAATCTCAAGTGCACATTCAATGACATTTAACGCACCTAAACATATTAAACCTAACAAATATCATAATTTACTTCCCAACCTTTTTGTTAAATTTAGGGGTTCCCACTATCAACATGCTTTTACAACACACACAATATACATAGAAATCTAAATTGAAAGAACCCCCCCTACATTTTTCCATTTGACTTAGAGTTAAAGGTCTTTAATAAGCTAAATTCCTTCATCCATTTTCATCTATTTCATTGTCATTAAACTCTTATTTCACAATTCTACACTTAATTTCCATCCCTTAAATTTCATCAATAAACCCTAACTTGAATAATTAAAGATTTATTCAATTTTCATAATTAAACACTAATTAATGATAATAGTTTATAGAAGAATAACTCACCCAACAAATTTGGATGAGCAATGGCAAATTTCCTTGCAAATTTCTTGATCAACACCTTTTTTTTTCTTCCTTCTCAACTCATGGTTTCTTTCTCCTTCTAACTTCTTTGGCTTCCAACCCTTTATCCTCTCTTTCTATCCCCCTCTAAACTTGTTTCTCTTACACAATCACCCAATCTCTCCTCCATCTTTTAAATTTCATCAATATCATCATCAATATTTACCGTCATATTCAGGTTTAACGTCTTATCATTTTCATTGTCACTTGACTTAGAATAGTTAAATCTATGTTGAATGGTAAATGGATTGTCAAACATAGTATCATCAATCCTTTATAACAAATCATTCAACAATAAAAAAATTTTCCATTACTAACTGACTTTGAAGGACTAACAAATTGTGATGCACTTGTACATATTCAACCAAAAGCCAGGATACACAAAGATTTTAGTCGACTACTTACATACAATATCATCATGTGTCAATCCATCTTAGATGAAAGAATCAATTATTATCTTAAAAATGTCATCACATACAATCAGTACATGATAATATTGATGTTCATCAATTTAACACTTTCAAATTATTTCAACATCAATATCATTATAATTCCACTCAAGTCCATGACACTGTTTTTTTTCATTTATGTACATGTCTAAAATTGCTTACATCAGGAACAAAAGTACAATCGTAATTACATAACATAAATATGTTACAAGACATTTTGTAAAAAAAGAAAAAAATTGAAATCTGGTCAATTTGATATAATTTTAACTAAATTGCATTAACCTAACCCTAATTGTCAAAATTCATAGCAAATTCAAACAAATTTCAAAAATTTAACAAAACTCGTACTTGACCAAAATTAAACAAAATTCATGATATCATATCTAACTGGTGTTTTCATGCTTAATTGTATGAAATCAAACCCAAATTCATAAGAAAATTAAAATAATTCAAAGAAAATATCAAATTAGGCAACTTATCCATAATTTATTGCAATGTGTAACTCATCAAAATTCTACCGCATTTATAATCTATTGCATAAAACTATCAAGCGTAATTAATAATATTATTAGTTGATTCCAACCAATTCACACAGAATCACTAATTCAATAATTTATCCAAAATTCAACGCAACATATAATTTATTGAAATAATTAATTCAACTTATTTTTATGTTCAATTATATCAAATCCATCCAAACTAATGGTATTCATAATTAATTTATTATTAATTCAACAAGCTCTAAATTCAACCTCAACCCTAAACAATAATTTCATTTCAACTAAATCATGCACAAATTAAATATAAAACCCATATATTTAATAAAAATATAGTATGTTTACCTTGCTTGTCGGACTACAAAGTGCTTGGGAGGCCGTGGCAAAGATGAATTTTGAAGAGAAAAACATCTTAGGATCCATCATACATATTATGATGGATTCAAGTTTTTTGTGTTTTAAGCGGCAAAAAAATAAGTGACTGATGAGTTTTTTTAGAGAGGACAATTGCATCTGTATGTGCTCTTCAATTTGAGGAGGAATTTAATCAATTTAAGGAGGAATTTAAATTTCACGACATGTCGCATTTATGAAACATGACATGTTAAGTTATCATACATGATAAATCATTTTGTCATATTTTAAAATAATTACATTTAGTAAATATTATTTTTTTGAATTCCGATAAGATAAATATGTTACTTCATTCATTCATTCACATATATATATATATATATATATATATGGTCAAAAATTTTAGGTTAGTGTGCAAATTTAAAACAAAATCCATGGAAAGCTAGAGAGAATATCACGCCATTCCAGTGAACGTTTTATTTGCCTCCTCCTCACGGCGTTCGAGATTCCACGAGCCACTGCCGTCCGTCATCAACAACAATAATGACAAACCCAAACACCACCACTTAAGAAAATTTAAAAATAAAGAATCTGTAAAAGGTAATTTACCTAAAAAGATGAGATACTAACAAAAAACAAAAAAGGAAAGTTCCATCCTCCTTTGTTCCCATTGTAGAAACAATACCTAAGAAAAATGGGTATGAGACCCCCATTTTTTAATAGACAGTATCTGCCATTTAGAGAAACGAGGATCGATCCTCCGGTGCTTTTATATTTTTAGTTTTTTTTCTAACTTTTTTTTTTTTTACATTGTTTTAATATTTACATTATCGATATTTTATTACATTGACGATAGATTCACCTGCCTCAGAGATTACAGACAACCCTTCACCTCGCAAACAAAAAAAGAAGGGGGAAAAAGGATATATTTATAATTATATATAGAAATTATATTTTTTATACCTCAAAAAATTCCAAAATTTTTTTATGGTTTCTCTTTGAGAAGAGAAGCTAATCCAGTCACCATCCTGGCTCCTCTCTCTACACCTTTCGATTTCACCGCCGGTGGCTGCCACGCCACTGTCCTCACCTTCACTTTCTCGTCCTCAACGGAACTTTTCTCAGCAGACGAAATGGACGACTCGGAATCTAACTTCGAATTCTCTCCGAAAATCAGCTCGAACTCCCCACAACAATCATCACTCTCTGGAAACTCCTCTTTTAGCTCTTCAGTTTCGTTGCTGTTATTGTTCGAAACGTTTTCGTGTAATCTGGTACAAGGTGAGAGCCATTTAGCACGCATATAGTCCGCTTTTCTCCAAGGAGGAAAGTGCATGCCTTTCTTCTTCAAGCTCTGTTTGGCTGCCTCCGAGACAATCGACACAATCTGTCCAAGCCGCTCAGATTTTCCGACGAAGATGTACGGCAACGATTGCAGGATCGCCTTGTAGGCCCCGGTCGATCTCGCTATTTCAAATTCCGATCTGAAATCGATATCGATCAACAATCTCTCTCCTTCAACTATCACATCCACATACTCATATTCACCTAATCAGAGAACAAAATTAAAACAAAATTCGAATTTTTTATTAGAAAAACAAAGACGGGATGAATTGTACATGTACCGGCAGGGAAAGAGGGAGATTTGTCCCATTTAGATTTGCAAATAGAAGAATTGTAGCCGAGAGATGCCAATCCATCTGTTACGATCTTTCTCAAAAAACCGTCTTTCTGTTTGTGATTCTTGTTCTTCTCCAAAATCATTGCAGTGTCTGCTAATAGATTTCTCTCCGCAACACTCGAGCAAGGAATCAAACTCTGTTATTTTTAAAAACCAACCAAACAAGTCACTGTTATTTTAGCTCTCTCTGATCATTTCTTTCAGAAAATAATCTATTTATGCTTATATATGGACATACAAGAAGAAAGAGTTCAATTGAAGTGATTTTATTTACCTTGAGAAAATCACAGGCATCACCAGAAGGAGCCGTACCCATTGATTCCCCAAAACCATTACCAAAGACATCAAATTCATCATCCGAGCTGTCGTTGCCATTGCCGTTGAAGCAATTGCAGCGATGGCGGCCCCGAAATGGCTTGTCGTTGGATTCCTCCATGTAACTCTGCACCATTTTAGCCAAACAAACCGAGCTCGGCTCAAACTGATCATCTTTACTGTTATTCCCACACGGAGCTTCACTGCCTGGTGCTTTGTCCACAGAGGAAATCCGCAACACGTTTGGTAACTGCCGGTCAAAGAGCCTCTTTAGACGCGATTTCAGCACCGGTTTAGCCGGTTCAGCTCGAACCCGTGCCTGAGAATCAATATCTATTGGTTGGATCTTCATAGGGAAAGGCATAACAAAGAGTGAATGTTAACAAGGATGGATTGCTATGTGGTTTTAAACACTGGGTGATTGTCAGTTCTGCAGCTGCTCCATATCCAGTTCTAGCTAGCCCCCCTCTCTCACACACAAACACAGACCTGCTTGCTTACACAGTGACTGAGACTGACTAATCATCAATGACCTATCCGGATCCTGATGATTCTTACTTCGTATAGTTCATTAAAATCAATGTGCACTGGTTAAAACCGATCCCTACCAGTATTTATCTCTCTCTTCCAAAAAGCTCAAAAAAGGAAATAAAAAAAATATACTAGACCCAATCAAAGCCTCAAGGAAAAAGAGTTATTCTACCAAAATTTGTGTACAAGAAAAATCTAGTACCTTCCTTGCATGATTAATTAAAGGGATAAAAGTAAAACTTGGAAGCTATGCAAGAGAAGACAATGGGTTTTAGCTTAGAGTCTTTTCGTGGAAGACATGGCGGCGATGATCTGAAACACGGACATTGCGTAAAGAATTAGAATATCTAATATCCGGAATATTCATTTCTCCGGCGATATCCAGAGAACCGGCTACGGTATGAAATTTGAAGGAGATCAGAGGAGACGCAGAGAGACTACTTCTTTTAAGAGGAGGGTGGAAACTGATGGACTGGCTCCAATAGATGGGTTTCGGACATCTTATAGGGAAAGTCGTCATGCTGACATGGATTTGACATTCCACGTAGATTCTGAAATGGCAAGTCTTATCCTGAATTTTGCAGTTAGTGTTTTTTTACGTGGATATGGTTCTATGGTTCCACGCGCCACTAATTCAAAAAAATCAAGGGGTCTCGTGATTGGCTTGCTCATGTGTAATTACTCTATTAACCTCCCACGGTGCCGTTGTTGCTTCTTGCGGGAGTACGTGGAATGGTGGCGTTTGGTGATTAAAGGGTAAATTTGAAATTTTGAATAAATAGGAAGAGGTGGGTGCCTGGCATTGTGAGACTTGTAGCAGGATCAGTTGTTTGTATAATATTTTATTTTTATTTGTTTTTGGTTGGATATTTAATATGCTGGACTGGAGGACCATTTGATGAATTCAACAGTTGAAGTTTGAATGGTTACTGGTCTTTTTGGACCGCTTGATTATAGTTGATGTTTTTGAGATGAGGTCGTGTGATCAGTCTTTTTTTTTTTCTTAATTATTGTAAATTAGTCATGTCTATTAAAAGGATGTTGCATCTTGTGAGAAATAATGATGTAAAAAAATGCCATTATAATACGCTTTATCCAGTATTTTTACTTATTGTTTTGTAAAATAATAATTTCATCATAATCTACTATTACACTATAAAACAATTAATTTATTATTTTTTACTGTTGTTATACACTTATACGTGGATTCATTGATTATTACTCCCTCGAGTTAATTTGAGATGATGATTGAGATTGTGATTATGGTTTTTTTTAAAATGTATTTTGTTTAGAAATTTATTAAAATAATATTTTTTTATTTTTTAAAAATTTAATAATATTTATATTAGTTATAAATCCTTTTCCTCGCCACTAACCTTTGGTGTTGAATATAATAATTATATATAATTTTATGGAAGTTAAAAAGAAAGTTGTTAATTATCTCTAGCTTTTCAGGATATAAAACAGTTAATTTCTTCTCATGTTCTCCATGAACTTGGTGACTTTATTCCAGCAAGTATTGGACAGTCTCCCTAATGTTTTCATGAACTCAATGACTTTGTAGAGCATTCCCAACCATCCCCGCGTCCTACGATTTAGACAAGCTTCCACTCGACTAGCCATGTCTAAAAACCACCGAAAAACTTCCCACAACTTTGCTGCAACTTTCTCCCATAAATGGAATGTCTAGGCATTAGCTCCCTGCCATAAGTTCCAACTTATCTAAGCTAATACTACCGATTTTGTTGACTCTATCGACCTCAACACTAGCCCATAGATCACCATTGTACATTTTGTTTTTCCAGTTGTGTTTTTTTCAGTGTGCTTCTGACGAATGTAACCCTGTGATGGATAGCTATCTTGACCTTTTGGTGTGGTTTTATAATTGATTTCTTACCATTGACGTCCTCCTAAATCTATGCTAAAATATTTATGCGCAGAGAAATAACTCAAAAGCTGGTGGGTCAACACGTTTGCCTGTATATGAAAATGAGGTTGCACAAATATTTATAGTCCGACTTCTACATATTGTTAAAAAAGTATTTAGAAATCTAATACACTTAATTAATCGAGTCATAAATAAAAAAAAATACAATACGCAAGTCGCAGATTACATCCGCGGCAAGCGAGTCGTCGACAGTAACCATCTTCGACTCAATATTATCATTCTTTATCTGCGACTATGGTTAGGTTCTGCCCTCATGATAGCTGCCCCTCCAGTTGGCATCTAAAAAATTTGCTCTTTTGGTGAATCCCATGTAAAAACATAGAATTCTTCAACTTGTGCCTTGCGCGCAACCCTCCAGTATACCACCAAAGATTGGTGAGGGAGTGCTTGGGAACCCACCGGAGAGTCGGAGACTCTTTCTTCCGCCGCAGAAACTCTGAGACTCCTAGAGTCATGGAAAAGGTGAGAGGCATGGGAGTAGTGGATGAGAATGACGAGGCTGGTCTCCATGGAACCAGAGGAAGCTTGCTGGATCTTGGGGTGGCGATGATGGAAGTGAAGAGACCAGATCATGATCAGGACCGAGTGCTTTGGACCCCACCTCCATTCACCATCACCGCTGGATCAAACCCGCACCTGTTAATATTATTCACTACTGTTATTTTTAGGAGTATTTTTTGCACAATATTAGTTTACCAATTTGTTTTTTTAACCGTGCTAATAAAACAAAAAACTCAAAAAAAAAAAAGAAGAGAGAGGCTTGATTGATGTGGTCCATGCCCAATTATTGTGGTCCGCAACTGTGAGAGAGAAGAATAAAAAAATAAACCATTTATATTAATAAGAATATAAAAGCAAAATGCCAACATGTCACTTGGTAAGGGAGTGGGAAGCAATAATTTTCTGTTCGGTGGGGTCCCGCTGATATTATTCAGAAGGCTCCCCACCACACATGTATTACGATACTGACCCCTTAATTTTAATTGTGAAGGGCTGGCTACTCGGCAGTCACACGTAGGACAAAACAAGAACCAATTAAAAGAATAACCCATGATTACTGTAACGGGATTAATTCTAATTATATAATAAGGTCATCCTCGGTGCGTAGATAATCATGAAGTGTCCATTGTGGGGTCCGAGATATATATATATGCTTTCCAACTTTAACTGTACTGTTTTTTTTTTTTTTACCTTCAACCAGGATTTCATTTTCATAATAATTTATTAAATAAAATATAATGGTTTCATTTTCACGTTACCGAGTGATAGAAATAAAAGAAGAAAACAAAATATTTAATATTTACCAGGCCAGAGGGCCAGAGGGGTACCCTGGGGTTGGCATTATGTGCTGCTTTGGATTCTTACTGTTAAGTTCGTGGGGAGACCTTTTCCTTTTCTGACTTGCTCTTCAAATACGTGGTCTGATTGCAGCTATTAGGGGTTC
>Ga0325404_1006185_pt1 | contig 12582 bp, 5 predicted proteins | sample PopdelMetagenome_18_FD_205664 | JGI IMG/M metagenome (GOLD analysis project Ga0325404, IMG submission 205664) | Populus deltoides microbial communities from Bellville, Georgia, United States - Xylem-Control-R1 | ecosystem: Host-associated > Plants > Phyllosphere > Stem > Wood/Secondary xylem... | reverse complement strand
CCACCTTGTCCCAGCTTATTTTTCTCCGAAAAGTCCTCTGTTGCATCTCGAATGGTGCTGAATGCGAATTGCAATGATTCTGCACTTTCTATTTCGTCCCCAGCTTCAAAAGTTGAACAAGTTAGCACGCACGGAAACATAATTGCATTGGAAATTAAGGAAGTAACGTAAATTGTATTTAGTTAGTGTCACGGGATAAAAAAAAATAGGTTAAAAAATAAAAAAAAAATGTATTTATTTTTAAAATAAAAAAATAAGAGCCCCTCTCATCGTCTATTTCAATACAATTCAACAACCAAATACTATCTTCAGGCAACCAAATTATTACTTACTTTCAATCCTTTCCTTTTCCCTTTGCTTTCGTGTTCTTATGAATAGGCACATGCAGATGACGAGTATCACAGCACCGACAGCTGGGACAACAGTAATGACAATGATCCGACCTGTTTTGCTCTTCTTTCCTGCATAAACCAACGTGGCCCTAAAATTTTGAAGAACTTGAGTCGAGACTTGTGAGTTCTGAATGTGGACAGTCCCAATGATTGAGGCCTTATGACCCAAAGCAAAGTTGTCCCCATGACTCGCAAAAGCTTAACAATCAGCTAATTTTTATTTCTTTTAAAAGAATATATTCAAATCCTATCATGTTCCATAATCTAAACCACAAAAAATAATAAACAGATTTTTAAGGCTAAATTACAATAACTCCTATTATAAAATTATAGAAAACATTTAAAATTTTGAATATTTGACAAAACACCTCGACTATATCCAAAATATCTTTAATTGCTGTTATAAAAAAATAGTTAAATAAAAAAAATCCAAAAGTAGATAAAAATATAAAAATAAGAAATAAGAAATGGCTAAAATTAATATTGCTGATGTACTAATAAAATAACCAAGTCCCATTTTTTATATTCTTTCTCTAATTTCTCTAATTTGTTTAATTTAAATATCTTTTCAAATGCATTTTGGATAAAGTTTCTGTAATATGTTTTAATATATGAAAAAGGCTTTTTTCTTGATGATCTCTATAATTTTATAATATCCCAAGAAGGTTATTGTAATTTACTCTACTGTTAATATTAATTAATTAAACATGGTACAAGCACTCCTACTTTTCTTTTTTCTTTTTTTCCCATACCTAATTAAAATTGAATGATATAAGGATCATTAAACTATAAAATTACTAAATCAAAACATCAAAATCAAAGTGCAGGAGGGAGTTAATAACAATCCATGGCCTACCTTGTGCTGGTGCAGGAAGAGATGTAGGTGATGATATTTGTGGTGGTGGAGGTGATGGTAATATCTCAAGTGTACCATTAAAAAACTGTCCAGCCTCCCACCTCAAATTGCAGCTTGGTCTTATGAGTTTAGCACCAATCTTCCCTTTTACGTTCCCATTACAACAGTTTGTAATCATCCGAAAAAGGTCAAGCAGGCAACTGGAGCACTGGCCCTCAGACAAGTCAGGCGTGCATTGAACAATAGCATATACTGTTTCAACTCCAGCACTTTGGTTTCCATTTGCGAACTTCTTTAAAGAGTTCCCTGATGCAGCTTTGGCTTGAAGTCTGGCAAATAATGTTTGGAGTGCCTGATTAAATAGAGTTACATCCAAAACATTATTTCCATTCCAATTGTAGAAAGATGGTTGTTTATCCACAACACCGAATATAGAACTGTTTGAGTATCGTATCATACAGAGTGCGTAAACTCCATATGCCCCCATCCTGTTAGGACAAACCTCTAAGATCTTATGAGTAGAGTCATTAACGCAACTTCGACAAACATCAACCGCAACGTCTCCTCTGCACAGTGCAATTGCATTTACTCGGTCAGGAAATTCGCCAACGGATAGATTGTAAAATCCGTAGTCAATTTGAGTGTCGGATGCTAGGGAGGACAGAAGGCTGTTGAGGTTTCTTTGGTACGTGCTATTAGTTGTGTAGTTGCCGGCGTTGCTGTAGTTACAGTTATAATTAATGAAGAAGTTCGGCTGAGCAGCGGTAAGGGAAGGTTGGTGTAGAAGGATGTAAGAGAACGAAAGTAGAAGCACTAATTTTGAAGAATCCATTGGCACCGTGCTTGCGTACATGGTGAAGTGGTATGGCCTTATGATATTTAATTGTTGGTATAAGCCCATGGTTTTTATTTTTATTTTTTATTAATGAAACTGTTTTCTTATTTATTTATTAAGGACACCAACTTTGAATTGACCATAAAATATATGGCACTCGGCACCTTGACGAGGATTGGCAATGTGCAAAAAGGGTCTTTTAGAGATCTCTTAACAACTAAAATGACGGGGATAACCTTTACACTCAGATAATAGTGTTCAATGCCTATGCTCAAACCCGATATTTAAAAATCCTTGACGGGGCTGGGCTTTTCCTTGCAGATAATAGTGTTCAATGCCTATGCTCAAACCCGATATTTAAAAATCCATAACTATCCTTAATAAAATAGTAATTTCAATCCTACCACTAATTAAGAAAAACATCAATAGAATAAAATCATTAAAAAGAAATTATTAACACTATATATTAAAACAAAAGAGGCATTTGCCTTTTAATTCCATTATTTATGACTAATCTCTTTCTTCTACAATTCTTTTTTAATTTTCATCATTGGAATTTATTTAATTTTAATTTTATCATCGCAAATTATGTTGATATTCTTTTATTTATTAGAATTTGTTATATTTTACATGTTCTCACGTATGCGATATCTCAAAGGTTATTCTAGAGTTATATTAAATATTATTGTTATAAAATAAAATTTTTAATTATAGTAAAAATAACTTATGATTAATCTTTCTCTTTTTCATCACTTTCAATTATTTTCTCGCTTCTCTCTTCAATTTAAGGACTATTAAATAAATAAATAAAGTAAACTATGAAAAAAGATTAAAATTATCTTAAATTTAAAGTGAGTGATGTGTTTTCTACTAGCTTTATTTCTTAATCATTTATCTTTTAATTTGATTTTTTTCTATAATTTCAAATTCAATTCTATCTAATTAGGCTATAAAAAGATACCATTGCAATTGAGAAAAGAGTTTAAAAATGAAAAACAAAAACTCGGATCTTTTAATATATAGTTAATATCCATTACTTTAAGAATTATGGGATACATAAGAAAGTGATGGAATTATGAATTTGAAGAATATGTGGCCACGTTTCGTTGGAGACATTTGTGGATGATAAAGAGACCCCAAAATGATATATTATTAGGGATGTTGGCATAGAAAGGAAAAATGGATGTTCGAGAGAAGTTTTGGGAAGAGAATTTGAAAAGAATTGGACATCAACATGGAACAACTTGGACAAGTTGCCTTGAACGCCACCAGTCTTGGCAAACCAAACGCGGAATTTATTGTTTTTTTCCATGAATGAAGAAAGACAACTTGATCTAACCCTACAATTCTGACTTATTGACCAACCCACCATACTTGTGCTAGCTGAAGCTGCCGGCAAACTTCCAAAATGAGAAAAAATTGTGAAATCCCATAAGTTTCTGATTGCTAGGTGTGGTACGAATCTAAACCAAAGTCTGGAAACTATTCAAAATCCTCCTTGTTCTTGAAAGGTTTTCACATATTTAAGTCCTTCTAAAATGGCCACCCCATAACGGAAATGACAGCCTTCAGTTTACTATTTTCAATTGAAACGTTGGCCGTTGATTTGTCTCCAAAGAACTTTGATATTTTATTGTGACTATAACACCAAATTGTTTTGTATAAAAAGGGGGGAAAATGCATGAGCATTTGGCCATCTATTGATCACATTTGTTAGTTATTTAATTAAAAATTACGAAGTCAAGTCGTGTTCTCTCTTTATGTTACTGTCTTCAGCTTTCTCCTGCATCACATACCTTCTGTTAGTGGTGGAGGAGAGTACCTTGGTGATGCTTGTTGTAACTTAAATTTTGACCCATTTGCTTTTTAATTTAATTTTAAGGGGTTAAAATTTGAAATTAAAAGATCAGGGGCTTGAATAAAAAATGTAGAAACGTCAGGGACCAAATTGAAAATGGTCATGCCCAGTCCAAAACAGCACGCTTCAAGCATACACAGTTCTTCTTCTTCTTCCTCTGACACTGCAAATCCGCCTGCATAGAAGGGAAGAAATTAAAATGCCAGTATCCTAGTCCTATCAAAACACAAAAGATCAATCCTTATCTTCATGATGATCACAACCAGGGGAGATAAGGATTGAATATCGCGTCCGAGTCCTAGCAGAAACCGACTCCCCAAGCCGTGCTTATCAGGAGGAGAGACGTAGGCTGAGGCAGGGAAGGGTGATCCCTATAAATACCAGGGAAATCAACGAGGAGGAAAGAGGGGAGAAAAACGATTGAAGAGAAAACAGAGTAAAACAATTAAGCAAATAACAGAGTAAGGCAATTGAGAGAGAACAGAAGAGGAGACCGAGAGAGAGAGCGAAAGAACGAGGAAAGTAACACGGGAAAGTAAACAAAAAACAAGAGAGAGAGGGGAGTGAGATTGAAAAGGAAAGGGAAGAGTAGGACGTTCTTTGGCCGGAGCTAAGATCATCACCCTCGTCTTCGTCTCCGTCGCTGTCTTCACCCAGGTAAGCATCCTTCCTCCTGCCCCGCAATTCCATTTCCAAGTTCTGTTCAAAAACAGTGCGAAGGTAAAATTAATTACCTTCACGCTGTGCAGTGTACGCTTGAACCAGTTCACGTGTGCCTGCTTTTTGGGCCGGCCGGTTACTAGCCTGAGTGTAACCGAGCCGGGCTGGCTAAATCTAGCTCAACCCAAAAAAATAAGAATAAAAATAGAAAAAGGGGTAAAGAAAAAAAAAAGGTGTAGAAAATTTGTTTTTTCTTCATTAAAAATTCAAAATTTTACAAAATTATTCACTAATACCAGACTCAGGAGTATCGTATTTTTTGGATTTATGCGATATTTACCAACACTAGAGTTAAAAATATTTGTAGGAATTATTCACTGACGCTAGAGTCGGAAATATAAAACGAAAAATTAAAAAAGAAAAAAAAGAATAAATTCTTAGCAATTTTAGACAAAACAAGCACTGCAGTCTGCTTCAGGTAGTACGCTTAAGAGGTGATAACATCTTTTCTTTTGCGTAACCAGTCCCATACCATAGAATCTCTATTGACCAGTTAGGGTTTCTAGTAACCATAATACTAGTTGTCGACTCCTTCAACCAAATATTATCCCCCCAAAAAAATAAGATATCAAATATCTATTCTTTTTCCAATCAAGATTATTTTTATCAGTCGATATGATATCCGGGTATAACAAAATAACGAATCGGCTGGGAACTCTGAGTACTAAGCTTTGCCTTTTTCCAATCGACAATCTTCTACTCCAATATCTCCTTGCTAAGTGCAATTGCATTTGCTTGGTCAGGGCCAGTTTGACCAACAGATGGATTATAAAATCCGTAGTCAATTTGGGTATTGGAATCCAGGGAAGACAAGAGACTGTTGAGGTTTCTTTGGAAATTGCTGTTAGTCGTGTAGTTACCTACACCATTAGCACATTCATAGTACAAGAAACTAGGCTGAGCTATGGCTAGAGAAGCTAGGTGCAGAAGGATGTAAGAAAATCAATACAACGATACTGGTCTTAAGGACTCCATTAGCACTATTGCTCTCTTCCCTCTAACAATTATCTAGCTTTGTGGAGGATAAAGAGAAGAATTCAGGCATGATGGGGTTTGATCTTGGGGTGTTTATTTTCTTTAATCTTTGGAAAAAGAGAAGTCCATAATCTTTCATGTTCAAAACCAAGAAAGAAAAAACACGCTTTGAATTTCAATGTTCGAGGATGGAGGCCTGGCTACACTCTTTTAGGTAGAAAGATGCTTTATTTAGGCAGCTTTTGTCGTGTTGACTAAAATGGTGGAAGCTGCAAGGCATGATTTCTTGCTCCACATTGCAACCATGAGGTGTGATAGACAGAGACTAGATATGCTTTATGGTGATCGGTTAATTACACGCACGTGGTATTTAATTTATTAATGTAAATATATTTAATTTATTAATAAATATATATATTTATCTTTAATAATAATCAAATATTTTATTAATGAATATAATATTTGATTAATAAATCTAGAGTAAAGATAAAGTTCTTGGGACAAAAATGTTTTGCAAATAAAATTATAAAATTATTATAATTATAAGATTCTTATTGCATCAAAACATTATTCCTAAATATTCATGATCAATGCTCTATTAAAACTGCACATTAATTAGAATTGTTGAAATTGATACATATTTTGTTATTTTCTATATGAAAAGAAACAATTGTTCTCATAAGGTAAGGTATGAGAGATACCTAGAACTAATATGTAACTGCTTGTCGGATGACATGTACACTGAACTAACCCGCATGAGAATTTTATATGAAGAGATCATTTGTGTCTATGAAAAGACTCATGTAATAATTGTATAAGTGATCCTTAGACTTGAGATCACAAGTTAAGTTATCTTATATAAAGAGTGTTATATTTTGATCATGCTACACGTTATCCTAATCAAGGGTAACAAATGGACAAATATTGGGTATAACATGAACTTTATGAAAGTATTGAAGCAATCAAGAGAAGATTCATCATCCTAGATGAATTAAGAAAAAAGTTTTACATGTTCTCAAAAAGTATTGATTGTAAATTCTTGCATAAGGTGAAATGATATTTGAAAGGAGTTTAAAATCTTATTCAAATAATCAATGACTATAATGTTGAAAAGAAACATGATTTAGCAGAATAGACACACTCTATGCTATAATATTTAAATCAGAATATTTTTGATAAAAGGATAACAATTATATTGAGAAGCTGGTCACTACAAAGTTAAGTCAAATCATTTATGACTTTTCTAATATTTGGGGGATCATAAAATATTGCTAGACATTATATTTGATCTTCAAATATAAATCAATCAATTATTGAACTGATAATAAATTAATTTAATTAATTTATTTAATCCTATTTTATTTAGGCTTATGATTTATATTTAGGCTAACTTATTAGAAAACCTGATGGGTCACACATATAAGAATCATTGGTCAGAAATTAAAATTGAATGAATGATCAAATATGACTTGATTGTAAATAAATTTTAGAAATTAAGGACTAGAATGCAATTTGTACAAGGGATTACAATTCTAGACCCAGAACCAATCAAGTAAGGACTTGATTGAATAAATTTGTAAAATTAATTTAAAATAATATATGTGATATTATTTAATAGGCAAATTGATATTTTATCATTTATAGGGTTTTTAGGTTTTTCTATAAATAGAAAGTTAGGTCTCTTATTTTATAGGGTGAGTAAAGTATAGTACGTAAACACCTAAAACACAAGAAAAGAGTTAACACTTTAAGGTATATCAATCCCTCTCTCCTAAAAGAGTTTAGGAGATTTCTCACTGGTGGTTCTTGTGGATTACCATTAGACGTCGAACATTTAGACGACTTGTGGTTTGTGATAATTCGATCCTGAAGCAAATATTCCACTACTCGAATTAACAGTTTTACTGATAGAATTTTCTATCGGTATTTACACTAATAATCTGTTGGTAAATAATTTACTGATAGATTTATAGACGGAAACAATTTGTCTGTAATCCATTCGTTGGTAATGTCATTTTTGTTGACATATCTGTTGGTAAAAAAAAAAAACACCAATGGTTTTACAGATGAAAAATGTACGCAAAAAAAATCACTCGCTTTAATACACTAACGGAATTATTCCATCAGTAATCGACAGTGGCATTTATTGTAATTTTATTCCAACCGTTTGTAAAATACCAACGAAAATAATTATGTCGGTGATGTAAGTGACATATGAAGTAAAATGTTTCGAACTCTCTAGAATATACTGACGGATTGTGTCCATCAATATATCCATCTGTAATAATTAAAAAATAATTTTTAAAAAAAATCTTTTGAACAAAAAAGAAAATAATTAAGAAAAATAAAATGGTACAAAATTGAAATATGTAAAAATAAACTTGAATAATATAAAATCCAAATATTCATTACAAATTTATATATTCAAATAAAAATTAAACTAGAACAAAGGCGACGCTGGAGGAGGAAGAGGAGGAGGCTGGTCGTTCCTGGAATTATATGGCCAAAAAGGGAGTGCACACGTACCATCTATCTGTGATCTCATATCCAGGACCATTTGGCGGAGTTGTTCATAATCCACCGAAAGTTGCTCATATTTTTATGTGAGATGAGTTGTATGTTGTTGCAAGGCCATGAACTTCTGAGACTGGGTGCTCGATATCGATTGGGAGCTTCCAATAGTTGAGACACTATAGGCCGCCCGCAAGTTCTCGGCCATAGTGTTAGAGAGTCCGTATACTTGATTTCTATCGGGTCCACCAAACTATCTTGACTCCATCCACAAATCTGGATCGAAATCCAGGTGGGTCGAAGGATCGTCCCCATATCTCTCCCTCAACTGGCTGTTACATGTCTCTGGGAAATGAAAATTAAAATCATCAAATTCAATTCAAGAAAATAATAGCTTATGAAAGAAAATGGTACCACAAAATATTGAGCGCGGTTGTTGATGAATTGTTACACCCCCTTTTGGTGGTCTTCACTCTACACATGTGTCTTCACAAAGAGCTTCATTAGGCTTGGCTCACGACCAAGAGTTGTAGCCTATAAGAAAAATAATGTTGCAAGTTAAATATATTTATAAATAATAACAAATTAATTAAAGATAGGTGTGATTAAAAATAATTTTACTATCCGCTTCGTATGTGAAACGATATAAACAGAGTCGCCGGTGTGCGTGGTAATTGAGTCGTGAATTTGCTGGCTCCGGTTCCCTGCACCAGACTGCAAGTGTTGTGTGAAATACTCGGATGTCATGTGCTGAATATATTCCACCCATATATCCTCCGGGATGTATGGCGGCTTGAAATACCTCAAAACCACCACGTCATTCCAGCCAGACAGAGCGTTTTTCCTGGCATATGTTTTAGCCTTTTTTGTGTCTCATACCAAAAATCACAAAACCTACATGATACAGACATATTCTATGAATTAATGACAAATGCAATTTTAATATTTAAAATAAAAAATATTTGTCATCTTGTTTTCGTCATTACCTAGTTGCAGCATGATTCTCCCAAATCCTCTTCGCAACATTGTATTTTTCTCTATCCCATTCAAATTTACCCTTGCATTAACAATTATGAAAAATAAATCAATATTCTAAATAAAGCATACGAATTTACATAAAAATGTAGTAAAACTTTTAAGGTAACACTAACTTGAAATCTTGAAAATCATGCATCGACATGAGGATTTCAATCAGGATGTCTGCAAATCTGAATCTATTGAAACAAAAGAATCTCCATCGACAATTTAAATGCCGATGTTATTACCCGGGTGGCTTCAATGTTTGTGAACCTGAAAATCGATAAAATTAATGAAATATTAGTTGTTCATAAATTGTTAAACACAAACAAACTCCAAGTAAAACAAATTTGCATTGAAAGGTTATCATTCCAATGCGCCTCGTACTTCCAGGTGATTTGATTCCGTTGTGAAAGGACACCGCCTCTACATTATGAAACAACACTAGAAGAGGCAGCGTTGTGTGTCGATGTAGGTGCCTCTTCTTGCTTGGCATTTAATGACACATTGTCATCGTCGCTACTAGAAGAACTAGCTGCAATCATGTGCTCACGGTGTGAAGTTGATTTTCCCCTATGCATCTACATAAATTTAATGAATATTAGCATAATAGATTTTGATTTTCTTTAAAAAAAATTGACAGCACCTCCTCTGTATTGGAGACTACCAAGAATTTTCAATCCTGCAAATATACAAAATATATGCCACAAACTAGTTGATTTTAATTTATTTCTACCAACAATTTTGGATTATTCAATTTCATCTTATTTTCAACATGATAATGTTTTTAATCAAGAATTGACAAGAATTCTTTGCAATTAAATTTAATCCTATATATTCAACTATTTATATTACAAATTTGACAATAACAATTAAAATTCAACAAACACAATAAAACATTATTGCAATGTAGACAATTAATAAAATAGAAAAAAACATTAAACCTATATATTCAATTAACATTTATATATTGAATTTAACAATAACAATTAAAAGTCAACAAGCACAATAAAACATTATCAACATGTAGACAATAATATATATATATATATATATATATATATATATATATATATATATATATATATAAAGATAAAAATAAAAATAAAATAAATAAATAAATAAAAAAAATAAATAAAAAAATAAAAAAAAAAAAAAATATAAATATATATAAAAATATATATATATATATATATATATATATATATATATATATATATATATATATATATATAATCCTATAAATTCAATTAACATTTATACCACAAATTTAACAATAACAATTAAAATTCAACAAACATAATAAAACATTATCAATATGTAGACAATAAAATATATATAAAAAATACAAAAACAAATAGAAGATGGTTAATGAAAAATGTTTACCTTAATGACATGCGTAACTTTAAAGTTTATCTGAGTGTGATAAAAAAACAAAAAACAAAAAACAAAAATACATTATTAATCAACTGAAGAAAAGAAGAAAAATAAAAAGAAAATAAGTCAAAAGATTCACCACACATACCTTTTAATCATGTTGATTATAAAAACCTTAAGTTCTACTACTATGAAGAGAGGATTCGAGTGAGGGGGATTTGAACGAGTGAAGAGAGAAAATGAGAGAAAAAAAATAAACTTGGAGCAACCTCACGGGGTTTTATACTATGTTTTTATTGATGGAATTACCAACGGACTATTAAATAATATTATTTTTAATTAATTCATCGGTGATTTTCTTGGTAAAGTAACCTTGAAATTTTTATTTCACACTAAAATTTTCAAAAAACCCTCTAGATTTTTGACGGTCCGTCGGCAATTCTGCCGGTATCAGTGACATATCACCATACGACTATCTTTATTTGAATCCAACTATAATTCCATCGGTAAAAGTGTTCACAAAAGTTACACATCATCGTGCTTTTTTATTTTTTTTAATTCCTTTGATTCTGACAAGGATTCCATCGGTATTTACCAACAGAAATAATTCGTCAGTAAATACTGATAGAAATGGTGATGGGAACAATTATGTCGGTAAATACCATGCTAAAATACCGACATAATATTTCCGTCGGTGATTTCGTTTGTATTCGTATATTTTTTGGTAGTGTTCAAAGCCAAAAAAACATATAATCTTCAGATAATTTTCATATAAATCCTAAACAATTTTAAATCAGTTTAATGAGATTCTTGAAACTTCCAAAAAGTTTTTATATTTATAGTTTTCATTGCGTGTAACATGATCAATTATATATAAGAAAAAACTAGGCTACAGGTCTATCCCACTTTCTCTTCACGGGTCTATATAATATTACTGTTCCAAACAATTTTGATTTAACGAGAGTACTTCCAAATTACATGAGTAGAAAACAATTGATTGAGATGCAACTGATTCTAGGCAAGCCGCCTTGGATATATTATTGTCTTGTCGAGTCATACCCTGAAATTTGTTCACTTTTTAAATGCATCATTCGTTAAATAATTCAAGTAGACGATTCTAGCTGGGTGTATCTAATGATGAAGTCACTACAGCAGGCATATGGAGCAGGTAACCCAACAAGTTTTCTATACAGAGGAAAATCGTGTACTAATGAATACTTAGATTTTTAACTCAAGGTCTCAAATTATGTATAATTAAATATCACTTAAGTATTATAAAAATGTTTTATTTGCTTATCTTGAAAATAATCTGTTCTATTTATTTATTCATTTAAGAAATAGCTAATTATACTCCAGTCATAAAATAATAACAATTACTTTAATTTATTCGATTACTTGCATAAATTCAGTATTTGAGAAAAAAAATCCCAATAAAAAATGAATGAAAAGAAATTTTGGACTTAATAAAAATAGGTTTGGATATTAGCAAAATTAAGTTTTTTCCAATAAAATGAACATTTATGCCAAGATATATTGTTCCTTCCATTAGCTATGGTGGGATAATGGTACGTTTACAATTTATTTAGTCAAATATGTTTATTATCATTCAATTCCCTGTTAAACGGATTAAGAATCTCTGGTTCAATCAATGAATTTTGGACAACATTGCATAAAATACCTTTATGTGTGACTGCTGGAATAAGACAGAAAACGATGAGTAAGGAGAACTAAGGATTTGAAATCTCATTAATGGAGGAATCGAGATGGCCAATTCCAGATTGACCTGATGGATATGATTCATGGTTAGTCAATGACCTTAATGTTGATATTGGTTGCTCTCTAGAGGAGGGAATATCTTGTGCCGGCCTTGATGTTTCTTGTTCCACGATAGCGGAGTGCATAAAATATGGAGGCCTTGATGGTAATGGAAGAACGAAAGAGTCGCAACTAAGCATCAGAATAACTGAAGCCATGGTTGGTCTATCTGCTACCTTTTCTTGGACACATAGTAATCCTATGTGGAAACATCTTATCAATACAT
>Ga0325404_1006184_pt1 | contig 12583 bp, 4 predicted proteins | sample PopdelMetagenome_18_FD_205664 | JGI IMG/M metagenome (GOLD analysis project Ga0325404, IMG submission 205664) | Populus deltoides microbial communities from Bellville, Georgia, United States - Xylem-Control-R1 | ecosystem: Host-associated > Plants > Phyllosphere > Stem > Wood/Secondary xylem... | reverse complement strand
AATAATAATAATAATAATAATAATAATAATAATGAAAATGAAAATGATATACAAAGGTCAAGAAATATGTATAAATAAATAAAGTAAAAAAATCATTGAGTAGTGAGACTCTTGATTCACGATTTGATGCCAAATTAACATTTCCTTGAAAATGATGTAATAAGGGTGATTTTTATCTTTTCTTAAACATAACCATTCATTTACTCATATCTCTGCAACCATTTCATAATTTAGGATTCTTAATCTCTTTAAAAACTAGGTAACTACTCCATTTTCCTATATTCCCTGTAATTTTAGAGGACTCATTTCATGTCAAGTGCAATAATATGACAACTCCACTAGGAAAATCAGGTTTAAGCCTATATTTATGTTTTTTTAATGTTTTTAATATTTATTATGTTTATTTTAATGTGGATTGAATATACATACATATTATTTTTCGAGTTTTCACACACTTTATAAAAACCAACAAAAGTTGTAGACCTGAGATCCTTCTTTTTTGGGACTACATAGTGAGATTTAAGTGGTGAATGTGATGTATTTCTATTGAAGCTCACTTGGACTTCCACTCAAATTAAAACTTACCCTATGCATGAAGCTATTGTAGAGTTACTCCTTTACCCACGTTGTATAAGTTTAAAAGGTCAAGTTACCCCAATAATAATTCAAACTATCTAGGAATCTAAAAAAGCTTTAGGGATAGACTAGCTGAATCAAACCTTACATAAGCAAGATTTTATCCATTAAGGTTGACTCTTAATAGGACATAGATCATATCATAAAATATCATATTCCATAATACTTATAGTGATACTAATATTTTCACATTGATCATTACAAGGAGTGAGAGATGTCGGAACATATTGAGATAACCATTGAGGATATGAAAACTAGATCAAAGAAAGGCCAATATGATAGGGGGTTGCCTACCATCATGATTTGAGTATAAATTACCAAAACAAGTGAAGCTTGAATATAAAATGTATGATGTTAGTTAATTATTGAATTGTTGGGAGTTGTTACCCCTACAAGATTATATTGACTTCAATATGGATACATCTCTTAGGTGCTTAAAATCTGGGTACAACCCTCATATTTCTGAGCTATGGTAGGGTTTTACAACTTAGAATACAGAATGTTCACCTTTTATACTATTGACTCGACCCCCACTCTCAAAGAGTATGATTGTTTACTTTTTACTTCTATACACCAAGAGAACAAGCTCTATCAAATAATGCCTAGTTGACAAACATAAATCGTTATATGGTGAAGGAACAATGGCCAAATAAGGTTTCAGGCATGGTTAGTTCTTGAACACATTGGAACCCGTATTCAAAATGAAATTGAAAATGAAAATGAATAACCCATATTCATTTATTTTAGTATGAAGATTGCATGATGAAGAAATGAAACTCGTTTAAAGATTTTGGCTTTAGGCATATATGGATTAATGCTTTTGCTATTAGTAAAATGAATGATTGACTTTGAGGTCATCAATGTATTCAAAAGTGTGTTTACTCTTAAAATAATTCTAGTAATGATAATATTGACTCAAAAGTGAGAAAGGTTTGTTTATGATGTTGCTTGCAATTGTTGTTTGTCTAGATAACAAGTCGAATGGTAAAACAAGATATTGGCTTTATTTGGAACATCGTGAAATTTATACCCAAAATTAGAGAAATTTTTTAAGCATCCACTAAAAGAGTTAGGAGAGACTACTTAGGAGTTGATGTTTTTAAGCATGAGAAAATTTCAATCTCATTAGAGAATATGATATGCCTATTTTCAATCCTATCTTGCATACTAGGTGATTATCCATGATCTTATTGATGGGAGCTTGATTTTGTATCAATTATTGCCCTAACATGGTTTTACGATAGTTTGAATTCAAACAATTCATTCTAATAACCACTGGTGTGGCTTAGCTTATAAATGCTTTAATGTGGTCACAACTTCTAGAAGAGTTGATGAAAAAGTTACTCTTGGGTATCCAATATGAAAAAAAAAAAAGTTAGGTGAATAGGGTACCGAGTCCCACCTTTTAAAGGTTATATAGATTGATGGCTCAAACCTTAGAATATATTCATAAAGAGATTCGAGAACAATAAGAGTCTTACGATTCAGGCCTAAACTAAGAGTTGAAGGAGCTGAGTGCTAAAAAGAGAAAATTATAGCCTAATCTTGTAGTTCAATAGTATGCGCTTATCAATCTAAAAAGAAAAGGAGATGATTTATTTACTCAATTCCAGCAACAAAAACATATTTTTAATGAACTTCGAGCAAGACTCAAAAGCATGATAGAAGACAAAAAGAAGTAAGACTATAAGGTGGCATAAATGTTGTAGGCAATATTGATATTTGAAAACAAAGAGATATCACAATTATAACAAAGCAACCAAAACATGATAGAAAGTCTAAAAGGAGAGATTATTAGGCTCACTAGCCTACTTGAGGAAGCAATATAAGCTATACCATGAAAGAAATGGAGATCTAATCGGATACAAACTCAAACAAAAATGTCACTTCATCCTAATGTTTGGTTGATGCCATAAATGCCATTTACTTTTGTAGTGCCAAACTAGAGGGCACCAAATGCTTCTACTGAGTCCTAATTCACAATGTATTTTCCATTCATGACCTTGCCACAAGAACCACAAGCTTAGATTACTCAAACTATTGACCTCACCACTGAAGAAACTCAAAGGGTCAAGATGGTAAAAGAACTTGACTGTGAAAAGTTATCTGTAATAGAAGAATGGCTTTGAGCGATATAAAGCATAAACTTTTATGACCTAGTAAAGGCAATCAAAATGTGTCTCATGCCTAATGTTGTTTAAGGTTCCTGATTTTATTAAGTATAATGTATATTGTAGTAAAATAACTAAAGAAGTCCATGACAAGAAGCTTTTGATCCATTTTTTTCATGAGAGCTTAAAAAGCACAACACAATGTTGGTACATGTATTAGGAAAATACCAAGATTTAGAAATGGAAGGATTTAGTATATGCTTTTATAAAGTATTTACAAGTTCAATATAAATGTGGCCTCATACCATTTCAATTTGCAAACATATGGAGAAAGGACATAAGGAATCCATTAGAGAGTATGCCTAGAGGCAGCGTGAAATGGTTGCTTAGTTCATCCTTCTTTAGTGAAGAAAGAAATGATCACGTTCTTCACAAATACATTCAAAGCTCTATACTTTGAATATTAAATTGGAAGTTCAACACATTATTTTATATATATATATATATATATATATATATATATATATATATATATTATTGCTGTAATCGAGAGAATTAAGCAGGTAATAAGGGTAAGAAGAATCTCAAACACTTTTAAAGCTAACCAAATAAAATGAAGGTTTGGTGGCAAAAGAAAGGACAAGAAAGCACACCAAGTGAAAACCCACCATTTTCAACATAAAATTCGGTGGAATAATCAATGAAGGTCCAATAAAAAAGTCAATGCTAATAGTACTAAATCTATAACCATTCACTTCAACATTATCCAATGCCACATCCATCGTTATTCTAAGCATATCTTCACAATTCCCTACTTACCAACCAAACAAGTTCCACAAAATCAAGCATTTTTAACCAATTAACATCAAATTATTAGGTTGGTCTAAGAAACCAGCCTTACAAAAATACCCAAAAAACTAAGAAAACATTGTCACCTTTTCCACTTTCATTGAAAGTAATATTCAAAAGGATCATTAACATTGGATAAATTTCTCATACACCAAAAAGATCCTTGATACACTTAAATTATTCTATCTCTTTACTACCTCATTCTTAGTCTTTTATGCATGTTTTATGTCTTACAATACCTTACTTAACTTGTTTTGTGCTTAACAATACTATGGACATAAAGTGTAAAATAGAGCTAAATCATGCATTTTTAGCACAAGCTCAAGCAAAGTGCTAGAAAAAGTTATGAAAATCTCTTGATCACATGGCTAAGTAACCCCCAACAAAGTAGATAACAACTAAGAAAGCTAAGAATCAGGTTTGATAGAACATTGACCCAAAGGTAACCCTATATCTAAGAACCAAATGTATTGGATAAAGACTTATATCTAAAGATAAAATTGTATCTAAAAACCCTAAGTATGTGAATGACATCATGAAGTCAGTTGATCTTTGATAAGTCAGTGTATGATCTTTATCACTACAAAGAAAGGTTGTTTTGCCACAAACAAACAAAAACAAAACTCACATTTATTCTCCAACTCCCTGTAGAAATTCATAGCTAAAAAAAACATAATATAGTCTCCTCTAATTAACCCTAAAGGACCTCTTTTTGATTGCAAGCTAATAAACCTAAACTAGTAATCAACTAACATAAGTCTAATAATGAAACAAACCCCTAAACAATGTATAATGAGCCAGAACAAATCCAAATTAAAAATAATTATTCAACATTAAATAAATAAATAAATAGAATAATAAAATAAAAAATCTTCATTCCAAAATTCCTCCATATAGCCCGAATCTTCAATTTCACACATTTTTGGCAGATTTTCAATCATGACTTCAAACATGTTGTTCTCTCTCGTTTGGATAAATTACTGGGCTTACCACATATGGTTGGAAAGCTTGAGATGTCTAATGTCCTGAACAATGTGCATCATAGAACAATTCCACATGTAGCTTTAAATATGTCTCAAACAGTACACAAAGGTATAGTCTAGCAGATTTGACAAGATTTGTCTAGTAACTTTGACTCTCTAAAATAATATATTCCCGAACTCCATTTCACCTAAACATTTACCAAATATATTTTCATGTCTAGTATCTCCATATAAAAATTCCATCTCATTCTATTGTACAATTTGAGAGATATGTTCGATCTCACAAAACTGGTCAACAAACATTTTAAGGTTAAATTCGAACCTGACTTGTTTCATATATATACAAAAAAACCACATTATTATGAGCCGTTGAACATAAGAAGCTCAAATTCTAGTTGCATTAGGAAGCCAACTTGAAAAAGGAATTCTTGTGGGATTAGGATTGGTCAGAACAAATTTGTCAAACTAGACCTTTGTGTACTCTTTGGACCATATAAGGAGCTATAGGTGGAATTTTGTTACGATTCAAGTTGGGTTGAAAACTAAACATATCAAGATTTTCATCCATATATGATAGTCCTAATAACTTGTCTATATGAGAGAGAAGTTATGTTTGAAGTTGGGTCTCAAATCTTTCCATGTTGACGTGATGATATAACAGCTCTTTAATGACATGGAAAGGATTCCACATGACTAGAAAACCCCTCTAAAAGGTAAAATTTAATGGACATGACATTAGAGTCATATTAGTGTTAGGAAATCCTAAAGTAATCTAAATAGGAATTAGTTATTAACTAGGAAACTTCTCCACCTCCTCAACTCTATATATACTTTTTTTTTAAAAAAAAAAAAAGATCACATCTAGAACATAAGAGAAGAGAAGGAGCAGTTTTATTATTTTTTAACATTTTTTTATCCTTTTCTTTTCCTAAATTTATGATAAGTTTAGTTTTAAGTTTTAAAAGATTAGTATTCTTGGATTTTAAATTATTATGAGGATTTATGCTTAAAATTACTCTAAATTTGATTGTGACACATGAATTTCTTATGTTTTTCTATGATTAAATTTGATGATGGATGACTGAAAATCTATATGATGCGCAACATATGTTTTTTGGTTTTAAATCTATAGTTAGTTATTAATTTATGATGGAATCATGACGAATTAACTTAAGTAGTAGAAATATCTAATTCTCAAACCTATGTTTGATTATTTGTTACTTGAAAAACATATGGCTAGATTAAATTAACTCCCCATGTGTGTTTAATTATCATGAATTAATTACACCTATCTTGATCTCAATACCATGTAATTAAATCTCGCATGCTTAGTAGAGGTATTATGTGATTAGAGTTAATTGTTGCATGAATACTAGGTTAACTAAAAAGTATGGATATGTAGAAAAACATTTTTTTTTCATAGTTGATTTATTTATGATCATAAATAAGATTATAAAACATATCTAAATTTAATAATTGATGTTTAATTATTCTTAGGGAATACTTCTTATAAAAAAAATGTTTTTATTTTTTTTTTTACATGCTATTGATTTGCCTTTTATTCTTTAGAATTTATTTATATTGTTTTATTATATTTTTAAGTCATTTTAGTTAGTTTAGATTGTAAACAAAACCTCACTTTTAGTTACTTTCAGAATTGATGGGTGTTTAGATTTGAAATTTACATCTTTACGTAGTTTGCTTTAATTTAAACTTAAATAACTTGTCTTGATTGGGTAATTAAGCTCTAATATTTATATTTTTGTGGGACGATACCCTTAATTTCTATACTACAAATAATTAATTTTAAGGGTTTAAATTTGCACGACTTCGACACTCGTCAAATATTTTACATTGTTGCTGGGGATACTAATCCTTATTTACTTGAGTCAAGCTTGTGTTTTTGTTTAGTTTAGCTTACTTGATACTATAGCACATAAGAGAATGTCTTTTGATCTATGCAATTCACTTGTTATTTTTCAAAAATGTATGACAAATATATTTTCAGAGTCTGTAGAAAGAATCATGCAGTTTTTTTATAGATGATTTTATTGTTTATGGTAATTCTTTTTATGCATGTTTTGAAAACTTAACTTTTATTTTGAAAAGATACATGGAAACTAACCTTGTTTTGAATTATAAAACATGTCATTTTAAGGTTGAACAAGGGATATTTTTAAAGCTTGTAGCTTCTTTTAGAGGTTTCAAAGTTGATAAAGCTAAGATAGATATTATCTTGTCCTTGTCTTATCCCGCAAATGTGTGGGAAGTTCGTTCTTTTTTTTTACAAGTAGGTTTCTATCGAAATTTATCCAAGACTTTTCAAAAACAGCATTGCCTCTATGCAAATTTATGGCAAGGGATGCAAATTTCATGTTTGGTAAAAAATTATTTTCTTTCATTCACATTCAAAGCTCTATTGTGTTACTAATATCTTTAATTATGGTGCAGTAGAAATTCAAAGTTTAGAAACAAAAAAAAAGATCAAAGTGAATGGGAAACATTTGGTGAAAATTTAATTGCAATGGATAAAGAAGAGAATGTGAAAGAATTTGTTAGGCTAGAGTTATCTAAACAACCTATAAAACCAAATAAAAAGGAGTTGGAATTAGTAAAGTAGGCACTAATAGAATGTAAAGGAATTTAAAATGGGGGACCTGACCTTTACTAAAAAATAAACAGCCACGTTCAACCAAATAAAAAAAAAAGCAATTATTCACTACCAAACATGAAAAAGAAGGTTAAAATCAATCATCAACAATAAAATCGACAGGTCTAAGAAAATTCCAAATTGACCATGAAAGATAAAAAGCGATTGACCAAGAAAAATGGACATCATAATCATTATGAAAGCTAGAAGATATGATCAACTAGGAAAAGGTAATCAACCACAAAGATACATGTTTAAATGATTATTCAGAAGATCAAGTTCTACTTTGAATAAGAGTTTATAACATATTATACTTGTAAAAATTATTAGTTATGAGTCAATGATTAATAAGAAAACGACGTTATTATAAGGATACAAATTGTACAAGGATGTTATGAGCTTTTAATATGCTATGAGAAGTTCGTATAAATTTAGGAAATGTGATTCTTATAAGATTCCATCTCTATAATAATATAATAAGGCCATTCAATTACTAGAAACGATGGCCAACCCAATACATATATTTTTATTATATAATTTACCGTTTTATTTGCAATTTAATTCATATAAGTTACCCTTATTGATCTTTCCATGTGTTCTCTATAGTCTTTATAATTTTATCTTTCTTTAATTGCTTTCTTAATTTTTTTAGTTTATTTTAGTCACATATTTTTTCTTTCAAGTCTATTAAAATCAAGTAGGGTTCCTACATTTCATTTGATTTGTGAGGCTATTATTTGCTTCTCTCAGGATATTGTTTATAATTTCAGTTTATCCTTATTGGAAGGAAAAACAAAGAATATGTAGTACAATTGATCCAATAATTATTTGACTAGTCAATAATGAGTATGCAAATGTGTCTACATGGTCTTATATAGATACGTCAGGACTGGATACTGATATCATGATACAATTACTATTGATTCTAGATTGTAACTTAGTGAAATAGAAACTAATGATTAGGCCATATATTTTTATTAAGATAAAAAAGGGTGAGAAAAAAAATTAAAGGTTAGATTTTTAGAAGTGGTCATGTACTCTAAATAATGCTAATTGATAAGAAAGATAGAAGAGTTGGAATTATGTTGACTTTAAAGATCTCAATAAATCAAGACTTAAAGATTAGTTTAAACTTATTGCGACAAAGTCATGTCATCTAGGTTAAAAGATGTGGGGGAAAATATCAAAGAGCTATGGTTATTTTGTTTCATGATGTGATGCATAGAAAGATTAAAGTGTATCTAATTATATGATTGCCAGGTCTATAGAAGAAGAAAATCATATCTAACTATTAAAGAGGATCTTTAAAAGGTTAAGAAACTATAAGCTCCAGATGAATGAATCCTGTAAAGTGCACATTCTAGATAAATTCTAGAAAGCTATTAGGATATATTGTAAGTAACATAGAATTGAAATGGATCTTGCTAAGGTTAATACAACCTAAACCATGCCTCAACCTACAATTGAAAGAGATGTGAGAAGCTTATTAGGGTGTTTGAACTACATAAATTGATTCATTTCCCAATTGATGATGACTTGTGAACTAATCAAACTTACATTATAAGAAGAATCTGGGAGTGTGAGATGAAGATTGTCAAAGAAATTTTGATAAAATAAGAAATTCTTGCAAAAACCACCTCTCATGGTGTTATTTATGCCAGGTAAACCATTAATTAAATATCTAATAGTGCTAAAATTTGCTATGGATTTTATTTTGGATCAACATTATGATTCTAAAAGGAAAGAACAAACCATTCATTATTTAAGTAAGAAGTTCACCAATTATCAATCTTAATACACTTTGCTAGAGAAGATATCTTGTGGCTTGGTATGGAATGCATAAAAGCTTATGCGATATATTAAAAAGAACCTAAAAGAACTCACTATAGCTCTCGTCACATAGCATTGTTCATTAGAAGAATGCTTTATCTTTTCTTTTTTTATCCTTCATTTTATCCATTTGATTTTTTTTATTTGATCCTTTAACATTGTGTTTAATAGGAATTGGTCTTTGTAATATGCTTCTCCTTGCTTTTAATCATACTATCATAGTCTCAACAAAATGTTTCATATTATGTTGGTTCATGATTTTGCCAAAATCTATTTGATTTTATTGTTTTCTATGGGTTGTGCTATGGGTTGTGTTTTTTGTCAACATAATGATTCTAGAAGGAAAGAAGAAACCAATTTTTAATTAAATAAGAAATTCACCTATTGTGAATCTTAGTGTACTTTGCTAGAGAAGATCTATTGTGGCTTGGTATGGAAGACATGAAGGCTTACGCGGTATCTTAAAAATAACTTAAAAGAATTGTTGAATTCATTATAGCTCCATTAACATAGTCGTATTCATTAAAACAATGTTGTTTTTTTTTTTTTGTCTTCCATTTTCTTTAATTTTTTTTCAATTTAGTCCTTTAGTATTGTTTATTAAGAATTGATCTTTTTAATTTGCTTCTTTTTTTTGTATTGCATTATTATAGTCTCGAAAAATATCCCACCATTGGATTGATTCTCAATTTCACAAAAATTTATTTGATTTTTCAAAATTGGTCTCTTTGTTTTTTTTCCAAGTCTTTCCTCAGGATTTTGTTAAAGTTCTGTTTTGGTTCCTTTTGTTTGATGATTAAACAATTTGGTCTAATTTTTTTTTTCAACTTGATCCTTGGAATAAAAGAGGTGAGAGAGCCATTGAAAAATGATAAATGAGAGAGAAGATTATCATTTTGACCCTATTCTAACAAAAACAAAGTTATTCTTAATATCAATAGAAGTTTCAGTAAGGTGTTTTTTGGCTTCATCATGCCTAAAAAAATAGATTGAGGCTCGAGATAATTTCTAAACTCGAGTTGATTTTGCATTTTAGAACTAATATTTTACAAGCTTAGGATCACAAATGCTTTTTTTAGGCTTTTTTTGGGTATTTTCAGCTAAGAAATTACTTTTTGGAGTAAAAAAAAATTATCGATGATTTTCCAACCACCATTATGACGGTTGAAAATTAAGTTTCTAAATGACACATTATTTAGCAAATTATACATCATCTATTTTGGTTTCACAAAAAATAAAAATCAAACCAGTCATATGGCTTTAGTTTTCAGGCCCAAATGTGTCTGGGCTCTTAGGTTTCTTGCTAGGCTTGTGAGCCTAGCATGCGAGGTTTAGGAGTGTCTAACCTCTTTTTTTATTTGTTTTCATTTAAAAAAAAATGAATTCAAACCCTCATTCTTTTATGCATATTTTTAGTTTGTGTTAATTTTTTATTTAAATTTTAGTTAAGGCCCTCCTTTATATTTTTTTAGATTGTTAATAATTCAATTAAGTAAAACCTAAATTTTAAAAAATAAGGTTATTAAACCTGATAAAGGCTATCAAGGACATTTTACCCCCTTTACCTAAACAATGTAATGATATTTTTACCTCTCCATTCAAAAATTTAACACTGGCTATTAATAGCATTAAAGTCTTTTTAAATGATTCATTTGTCATTACAAAGTCTATTGGGAACAAATGAGTCTTTTTTCATGTCAATTATATAGTGAAACATCTAAAATACTCTTAAAAGCAAAAAAATCAAAACTGACATCAATAGACATTTTAGTATTTTCATAATGATTTTTTCATTATTATAATGTCAGCTAATGAGTAATTTGGTATTTGAAAAAATATAATGAATAATAAATAATTAAAATATAAAGTGAAATGACAAAAATACCCTTAAAAGAAAAAAAAATAAACCTGGAGTCAAGGGACTTCTTAGTCTTTTCACAATGATTTTTTTGTAATTATAAAGTAAGTCAGGGGTAATTTGGTATTTGTCTAAATAAAACAAAAAAGAAAATGCGCATGTGACGCTCCGGGAGGTGTGTGGGTCGCGCTTATACCAAAAATGAAAATGCACATGAAATGCCTCCTAGCATCTAAAAATGACATTTCTTAATGTCGTTTTTGGCTTGACCCTTATTATTCTAGTTAGAAATTTATCATGATATATTTTATGTCTTTTCTATTCCATTTTAGTGTTTGAACATATTTTTTGCAAAAAAAATAAATTTGATCTTGTGATGAAGTGCATGCACCGAGACTAGCGATTAAGACTATATTGAAATGGTTGCAACAATGAATTTATCTTTATAAATAAGAGTAGCATATTAAAATCACTAAAATACATATTAGTTGTTCAAATTTATATCCTAGCAAATTCAAATATACTAGTTACCTAACAAATTTATGTCATTATTAGTGAATCGAATTTATGTTAATCAACTTAATATAAAAGGTATTGGCATTTTCAGTAAAGAAAAATAATCTTGACATTGCTAGGTACTTACCATCTTAAATTTCTCCTTGAAGAGAATATTATTTTGAACTTTACAGGTAATTTAATATCCTAGGACATGTTAGATTAATCTAATATATATATATATATAAAATAACATTTTGATAAATAGTTGTAAATAAAGAGAGGGGGGGTTGAGAAACTGAACAGCCCTTGCTGTATCCCCTTTCCATTTTAAATGGATTAATTTTTTAACTATTCATAAAATTTGCATGAGACCGAACAGGATCGCGTAATATTGGTGGGTACCAAGGCTATCGCACCATGAGTTGGCCACGTGATGGTAGGCGGGCATTTTAAATCACGTGATTCAGTGCGGATTCCACGGAGTTACTGACACCTGTACCTTTTCATGCATGTATGAGGTTGTTTTAGAATGTTTTTTTTTAATGTATTAAAATAATATATTTTTAAAATTTTTAAATTTATTTTTTTATTTCAGTACATTAAAATAATTTAAAATTTTAATTTAAAACTAAAAAAAATTAAAATTAAAAAAAAAAAAAAGTAGAATTCATCTCCAATTCCAACCACCTCTTACAAATGATAAATAAAAGCTGGTCCGTCTGGAGAACGTGATTAGAGAGAGAGAGAGAGAGAGAGAGAGAATAATTTTATTATCCTAAAAAAATGAAGCAATAGAAAAGATTGTTAACAGATCCCTAAACGGATTCCTTAACATGAGAATGTCCATGAAACACACTCTCCGTTACTTCAAAAATATTGGGTGCTTTGTTCTCGTATTTAAATAAACCTTAATTAACAACATTTAAAAAAAAAGTTAGAAAGTCGGCCACTATTCATGTGAACAGCAGCCGTTATATGAATTTTTTAATTATTATTTTTCAATTATATTTTATTAGAGTCTAATTATATAAAATTAAGCTCCAAGTAAGCTCCAAATTAAAATATAGATAAAATAATGTTTTAACCTAAATTTATAATAATTTTTATTTTTATTGAAAAATTTATTTTATTTATTTTTTCATCTCTGAGTTAGAGAAAAATAAAAAAA
>Ga0325404_1006183_pt1 | contig 12583 bp, 7 predicted proteins | sample PopdelMetagenome_18_FD_205664 | JGI IMG/M metagenome (GOLD analysis project Ga0325404, IMG submission 205664) | Populus deltoides microbial communities from Bellville, Georgia, United States - Xylem-Control-R1 | ecosystem: Host-associated > Plants > Phyllosphere > Stem > Wood/Secondary xylem... | reverse complement strand
TTTATTTATTTATTCATTTATTTCTAAATACTGACCTTAAAAAAATATTGATTCAGTGAAATTTTATTGATTCAATCAAACCAATCTAGTTCACATCTGGGCAAATTAATAAAAAAAATAAAATGATATTTACTGTTCAAAGTCTGTTTACTGTACAAAGTGATTGTTGGCAATCAATTCCTGGATCAATAAGATGAGATCCAGCCATGGAGTACTTTGATTGAAAAATAAAATAAAAATAAAAACTAATAATCTATAGAATGGGTTCATGTTAACTGAGGATGAGGTCTGATGCACCTAGCTACCGACTTTAATATTTTTATTTAAGAAAGTGCAGCGTTGTGTCTCGAGGGAGGCCACCAGGCAAATACTAATATCATTTTTTATTTTATATTGTAAATTTATTTTTTTAAAAAAAATTATATTTTTTAATTTTTTAAATTATTTTAATACACTGCTATTAAAAATAATTTTTTTAAATAAAAAATATTTTAAAAATCAAACCGTGATCTTAATTTCAAACTGGCAGTGCCCCATACCAATCTATATTATCAACAAGATTTTCATCGTATGAATTAAAGCATTCTGCATTTGACGCAACTTGAAAAACATGTTTCTTCTTAAATTATTATACCTGTGTTTTTTAAAATCTAAATATTTGAGAATGTGGTTGTTAAGCGGCTAAGATCTTCTGCATCGGATGTACAGGAACCTTAGATAGACCATTACCCAGCACCGCCAGATACTCTCTCCAATTTTTATTATCTTTATTCGAGGGAGACTTCTTTTATTTTTATTTTTTTTTCTTATTTCAATGCGTTGATTATAAAATGAACGGACGGGATTGGATATGAATTAAGGGGAGAGGGATTTTGCCATTACTATATATTCACATAAGTTTATTTACTGTTTATTTTGTTATTGGTTGGGCTTTTTGGTCAAAATGTAAAGGGAGTGTTCTGTTGAGGTCTCCTGATGTTTCAATTATTCTCACACAGGAAATCTAAAAAATCTGAAGACCAGCCTTTTCTTTTTATCTTGACAAAACTACCCTTGTGAAAATCTATAGTCTATTTCTTCCTGTTTGATAGGTTCCAGTGGTGTAGAACCACGTGTCCGACACAAATTGCAGAGAGTGGGCCAACTGTTTATAATGATGATGTCCGACTCTTCTTTACATTAGAAAACGAATTGCTTCTTATTTTTAAAAATTTTATTTTTAATATTAAAATATCAAAAATATTAATTGAAAATAAAAAATCATTTTCAAATTAAAAAAAAACTTTTAAAACACAAAAATAATTTCTTCCTAATTTTTTTTTCATATTTTTCCAATCTGTCCTTGCCATAACTAAAAACCAGCTTGGAGGCTTGGCAGGGTTTGCATCTGATGAAGCTCATCAATATATATATATATATATATATATATATATGATTTATCCAGAAATCCATTTCATAGAATAGAAAAATGGTTCGGTTTGAAGTTTGATTCATGGTAATGTCTTGTCTTAAACATGTCTAAAGTAATCTTCTACCTCAGTGAATTTGAGTACAACTACTGCACACAAGATGTAGCACTCTTCCCCTTAATTTCCAACCTTGCTTAATTCATCAAATGCTAATTCTTGTTTATCAACTCGGTTCGGGAAAATAACTGAAAAACTCTGTTAAATGAGTTCTACGAAGTAGTAGCACGTGTATGCACTAAGGAGATCAAATGAGGAAGGCTAAGAATTATGATTCTGCCTCTGAGAGATTATGAACTGAACATTCATTTTCTATTGAATGAGTTTTGGTTTCTAAACCTGAAACTGCCATCATAAGCAATAGCCAAGGAAGTTAGGATGAGCTTTTCTTGTAATTATATCACATTTTTCTGCACAATAATGCTCTCTATATTTTCTGCTACTATTGCTTATAATCTTCTTGTCTCTAGTATCTTTTCCAACCTGTTTGAGGAATGCTTTCTAATTTTTTTTCTTGGATTGTAAATTTGTTGTTCATCTGCACAGTTGAACAGAGTTGGCCTAGGAATCCAGGAGTTATTGGTGATAGAGGATCTGAGACTTATTATTCTTTAAATTTTCTTTCTGAGTGCTGAGTATTTTATACGACCATGTGATTGGGAAGATTTGATTCTCATATGATTCTTGCTAGCTTATTTGTGAGCCAAGAAGTATTATTGAATAGAAATGCTTTTATTCTTTATTGTCAGCTTGAAAGTGAATTGAACATTTATTTCCTGAGTTTTCTTCTCCATTTCATTTAATTTACAAAGCATTTCATTATTTGTTTTTCTGAATTTATTAAGTTTTTTCATGATAATTTATCAGATAATTTTAGCAGGAGTCCTTATATATGTATGCAGGTCAGAAGTCATTCCCGTCAATAAGATGGAGTGGTATGTGTTAAAGTAATTCAGATCAAACATAAAAGGAGGCTACAATTCTGAATAATCTGTTTATTATGAATGCATAAGTTAACCTAAATACAAAGGAATTATATATAGGTTAAACTGAAAATACTATTATACCCTTAATAAATAAAACTAGATAAATATTACTTAACATCTTCCCTCAAACTCACGATGCGGCATCTACAAGCATCGAGAGTTTGCCAACTAGAAAACGAAAACGAGATATGGAATGCGTCTTGGTAAAGAAATCTGCAATCTGCAAGGAAGAATGAACAAAAGGCAAAGTAATGGTGCCATGCTTGAGATGATGACGAGTAAGATGACAATCGATCTCAATGTGCTTAGTTCGCTCATAAAAACCGAGTTGTGAGCAATTTGAATAGAACTCTGGTTGTCACAATTCATAGGAGTAGGATGAGAAAAGAAAACTCTCATATTAACAAGTAACCAACGTAACCAAACAATCTCTTTGGTAGTAAATGCCATGACAAAAGCTGAAGATGAGACAGACAGAAATACTAAATTGCAGAAGCTGAAGGATAGTCGAAATACCAGATTTTGCAGAAGCGGAAGACAAAATATCACTCCAAATTTTTTTTTTTTTTTTTTGCAGAAACTGAACACAAATACCAAATTGCAGAAACTGAAAAGAAGAAGAAATACCAAATTGCAGAAGCTGATACCAAATTACAGAAACCGAAGAGAAGAAGAAATACCAAAACAATTGCAGAGACAGAACAAAAATACCAAATTGTAGAAGCTGATACCAAATTGCAGAAACCGAAGAGAAGACGAAATACCGAGACAGAACAGAAATACCAAATTGCAGAAGCTGAAGAATCTAAAATAAAGTTTCAGATATTAATTCTTCAGCCGCAAGCACAAAACCTGATCTTCATCCTCCATCTTTTAATAGGTCAAACAACCCATGTCTGATGTTTTGAAAAATGGATCTGAAGTTAAGCTTCAAAGGAATGCATTGAGCGTGCTGGAACATCCTACAGGGAATGAAGTGAATGATAATAACGATTTTGATACAAGCAGTGGCTTTGACATTGGTGAACATGATTTCTACAAGGGCAGCGAGTTCTATAAAATTAACAAGCCAAGGGTTCGATCAACTAGGCTCTGATACCATGTTAAAGTAATTCAGATCAAACATAAAAGGAGGCTACAATTCTGAATAATCTGTTATTATGAATGCATAAGTTAACCTAAATACAAAGGAATTATATATAGGTTAAACTAAAAATACTATTATACCCTTAATAAATAAAACTAGATAAATATTACTTAACGGTATGAACATTTTTTATTTATTTTTTTGGTTTCTGCTGACGATTTATTTGATGATTAATATCGATTTATTTCCACTTTCATAGTAGCCTAGGTGTGTTTTTTCCGAAATGGTTATGAGCATTTTTCCAATCTGCTGGGGGTGATGTTTGTGGGCTTGGGCTAGAGCATGGTTATATTTTCCAATCTGCTTGGTTACAAGGCCGTCAAAAAAAGGTTCATCGTATCCCTAGCTAGTTGGGTATCTCATTACTAGCTGGCTCCGTTTAAGTTTTTTTTTTTAATTATTAAAGAATAATATAAAAATTTTAATGACTAAACAGTTATAAGTTTGAATTTTATTATTTTTATTTATTTGATAAAAATTAAGTATAAAGTAATATGAGCTTGTACAAGTTTCAAGTTCAAAGAGTTTTCACTTAAAAAGGTGTGTTAAAGAATAATTTAAATCATATCTTGAGACCTTACTTAACAACTTAACTTTTGGGTTGAGATGGTTCTTTGATATAGTATTAAAGCTTTAATGATCAAGCGATCACAAGTTCAAATTTCATCATCCTTATTTATTTGATAAAAATTAAGCACAGAGTATTATGGGTCTGAAAGCCCAATTCGAATCTCACTATTTTTATTTATTTAATAAAAATTAAGCACAAGATAATATGAATCTATAATTCTAAAGAGCTTTCACTTGAAGGAATATATTAAAAAATAATATAAATTATATCTTGAAACTTCACATAATAATTTAAAGTATTGAATTTAAAAGTTTCTTTTAACATAAATAAAGACATAAAGTCCGGAATAGCAGAACAGCAGGAAAATGAAAGGCTAGTTTGTTCAACTCATGAATGCTTGAGTTAAGACAGTACTCGCGACAACTTAAACAGAGCTTAGCACTCCAATTCTGCAGAGATTTATATTCCATTAAGCATTTGTTTTCCCCTTTCAGACATGAACAACACCTGGATCAGTTCTTGGGGCCAACATTAGATTTCTAATGGAAGATAACTACAACTAATTTTTCTTTAACCATTCAACTCGTTTGGTGACCATTTATAGATATCAACACCTGGAGTTCTATTTCGCCACTTGAAGGAATGGATAGATTAAAGAACGACCTCTTAAATGGTGCGAGCCACTTGCATAAGAGATGACAACTTTACACTTACCCATTAATTATGGTCCCATTGATGTAAAGGGACGGACACCAACCTTGATGGCTTGTGAGCTTCAAATACGAACCAGGGTTATTATCCTTTTTTTATTTCCATTAATTATAGCAACATCCAATTTTATTCTTATTTTTAAGTTTTTTTATTTTTGTTTTCTATGGGGTGATCTTGGTTTCACAACCCTAGCCACAAGTTTCAAAAATTAGTTTGATTTACTTTTAGTTTTTTTTCAGGTCATTTAAAAAAATAATTTTTTTTCAATATCCTTCAATATTAGGATATGAGGTCTTGAGTTTCATGATTTTCTTTGTTTTTTTATAGGGTTATTTCAGTCTAATATCCTAGATCACGAGCTAATCGAGTTAACCTAAGTTGACACTTGTTTTTTTTTTTTTTTAGTTTTACCTTTCATTATTTAGTTTGCTTGAGAGTTGAACTTCATTGTTTTATTTGATTTTTTATATGTAGGCTTATCCCAATCATAATTTAGCATTCTAATCCGAGTCGTGTTTTTTAATTTTTTTTTAATTGATGTTTTTTTTTCTAATTTAGCAAATTGGATAACCCACTTGCTTCATTGGTTTGGATAAGGGCTAGCTTCGTACAAGCCCCCAACTTATAACCAATTCACGATTTGGTCCTTATTGTTTTCTTTAGTGACGTCTTTAATGCATAAAACATTCTTAGTTTTGCCTTGTATTCAAATCCGTCGATGATTTCTATTTAAAAGTTTGTAACAATCTTACATGAAAGGACTAAATTGAGGATTGTCATAGAATGATGTGTTAATTTAAGAGCTTTACCCAACAGGAAAACACAAATTGCCAATGATGAATCCCACGACATATGTAGATATGCAATGCCCATGAAAACACGACTTGCTTACACAAGCAACAAACACCACATAAATTTCTCTGTTGGCCATTTAATATTCTTGGACTTTTCTTGTAATTATATCACATTTTTCTGCACAATAATGCTCTCTATATTTTCTGCTACTATTACTTATAATCTTCTGTATCTTTTCCAACCTGTTTGAGGAATGCTTTCTAATTTTTTTTTTTGAATTGTAAATTTTTTGTCCACCTGCACAGTTGAACAGAGTTGACCTATAAATTTTTTTTTTTGAGTGCTAAGTATTTTATACGACCATGTGATTGGGGAGATTTGATTTTCATATAATTCTTGCCAACTTATTTGTGAGCAAGAAATATTATTGAATAGAAATGCTTTCATTCTTTATTGTCAGCTTGAAAGTGAATTGAACATTTATTTCCTGAGTTTTCTTCTCCAATTCTTTTAATTTACAAAGCATTTCATTATTGTTTTTCTGACTTTATTAAGCTTTTTCATGATAATTTTAACAGGAGTCCTTACATATGTATGCAGGTCAGAAGTCATTCCCATCAATAATATGGAGTGGTATGAACAATATTTTTTTTTTTTTTGGTTTCTGCTAACGATTTATTTGATGATTAATATCGATTTATTTCCATTTCATAGTAGCCTAGGTGTGTTTTTTCCGAAATGGTTATGAGCATTTTTCCAATCTGCCGGGGGTGATGTTGGTGGGCTTGGGCTAGGAGCATGGTTATTTTTTCCAATATGCTTGGTTACAAGGCCGTAAAAAAGAGGTTCATCGTCTCCCTAGCAAGTTGGGTGTCTCATTACTAGGTGGCTACGATTATTTTTTTTTAGTTGTTATAGAATAATATAAATGCTTTAATGATTAAACGGTTATAATTTTAAATTTTATTATTTTTATTTATTTGATAAAAATTAAGTATAAAGTAATATGAGCCTGTGCAAGTTTCAAGTCCAAAGAGCTTTCATTTGAGAGGGTGTGTTAGAGAATAATTTAAATCATATCTTGAGACCTTATCTAACAACATAAACTTTTGAGTTGATATAGTTCTTTGATGTGGTATTAGAGCCTTAATGACCAAGCCGTCATGAGTTCGAATTTCATCATCCTTATTTATTTGATAAAAATTAAGTACAAGGTAATATGGATCTGTAAATCCAGTTCGAATCTCTCCATCCTTATTTATTTGATAAAAATTAAGTACAAGATAATATGGGTTTGCAAGCTCAAAGGGCTTTCACTTGAAGAAGTGTATTAGAGAATAATATAAATTATATGCTTTCATTTGAGGGGGTGTGTTAGAGAATAATTTAAATCATATACTGAGACTTTACTTAACAGCTTAAACTTTTGGGTTGAGATGGTTCTTTGATATTGTATTAGAACCTTAATGACCAAGCGGTCACGAGTTTAAATTTCATCATCCTTATTTATATGATAAAAATTAAGCACAAGGTAATATGGGTCTGCAAGTCCAGTTCGAATTTCTCCATCCTTATTTATTTAATAAAAATTAAGTACAGGATAATATGGGTCTACAAGCTCAAAGGGCTTTCACTTGAAGAAGTGTATTAGAGAATAATATAAATTATATGCTTTCATTTGAGGGAGTGTATTAGAGAATAATTTAAATCATATATTAGGACCTTACTTAACAGCTTAAACTTTTGGGTTGAGATGGTTTTTTGATATTGTATTAGAGCCTTAATGACCAAGCGGTCACGAGTTTAAATTTCATTATCCTTATTTATTTGATAAAAATTAAGCACAAGGTAATATGGGTCTGGAAGCCCAGTTCGAATCCCATCATTCTTATTTATTTGGTAAAAATTAAGCATAAGGTAATATGAGTCTGCAAGCCCAAAGGGCTTTCACTTAAAGGAGTGTATTAAAAAATAATATAAATTATATCTTAAAACTTCACTTAATAATTTAAATTATTGAATTAAAATGTTTCTTTTAACATAAATAAAGACATAAAGTCCGGAATAGCAGAACAGCAGGAAAATGAAAGGCTAGTTTGTTCAACTCATGAATGCTTGAGTTAAGACAGTACTCGCTACAACTTAAACAGAGCTTAGCACTCCAATTCTGCACAGATTTATATTCCATTAAGCATTTTTTTTTCCCCTTTCAGACATGAACAACACCTGGATCAGTTCTTGGGGCCAAAATTAGATTTCTAATGGAAGATAACTACAACTAATTTTTCTTTAACCATTCAACTCGTTTGGTGACCATTTATAGATATCAACACCTGGAGTTCTATTTTGCCACTTGATGGAATGGATAGATTAATGTACGATCTTTTTGGCTAGACACAGTCTGTTCGATCTCTTAAATGGTGCGAGCCACTTGCATAAGAGATGCCAACTTTACACTTACCCATTAATTATGGTCCCATTGATGTAAAGGGACGGACACCAACCTTCATGACTTGTGAGCTTCAAATACGAACCAGGGTTATTATCTTTTTTTTTTTCATTAATTATGGTACCATCCAATTTTATTTTTAGTTTTTAGTTTTTTTATTTTTTTTTCTATGGAGTATTAATTTAAGAGCTTTACCCACTAGGATAACAAAAATTGCCACTGATGAATCCCACGGCATATGTACGCAATGCCCATGAAAACACGACTTGTTTACACAAGCAACAAACACCACATAAATTTCTCTCTTGGCCATTTAATATTCTTGGACTTTTGGCTAAAGAAAAAACAAACAAAATCACGTAAATTTCTCTCTTGGCCACTCGATTCTTGGACTTTTGGCTTATTCATCAACACCAGTTGTTCAATGGTCCCATTAATTAAATAACCACTGAAATTTCTAAGGAATGCTCAATATTTTCTCTCCATAATCTCGTCCAAGGCCTTCGTGAAAGACACAACGGGGAGACTTTAACCATCAAAAAGCCAAGTCTACGTTTAATTTTCCACTGCAATATAAACCAGCAACTTATTGGACAAACAAACAAAATCACGTAAATTTCTCTCTTGGCCACTCGATTCATGGACTTTTGGCTTATTCATCAACACCAGTTGTTCAATGGTCCCATTAATTCAATAACCACTGAAATTTCTAAGGAATGCTCAATATTTTCTCTCCATAATCTCGTCCAAGGCCTTCGTGAAAGACACAACGGGGAGACTTTAACCATCAAAAAGCCAAGTCTACGTTTAATTTTCCACTGCAATATAAACCAGCAACTTATTGGACAAACAAACAAAATCACGTAAATTTCTCTCTTGGCCACTCGATTCATGGACTTTTGGCTTATTCATCAACACCAGTTGTTCAATGGTCCCATTAATTCAATAACCACTGAAATTTCTAAGGAATGCTCAATATTTTCTCTCTATAATCTCATCCAAGGCCTTCGTGAAAGACACAACGGGGAGACTTTAATCATCAAAAAGCTTAAGTCTACGTATAATTTTCCACTGCAACTTATTGGACAATTCTTGATTCCTTGCAGTCAAACTGGGAAGCCTTTCGGCTGTCTTTTACACGTTAAAATTTAGTGGGAGGATCTCGTAGAGACTGGAAATGTCTTGGCACGGATTTGGACTAACACGAATCACTAGCACATGTACATTTCATGGCCTCGCTAAAAATTGCCATCAAAGTCACTATTATCTCGAGAAGTAGTAGAATTTCCTAGGCTTCGCGCTGCTACCTTTTGATTTGGCAAAATTCTGTTCAATTTAATTCATTAAAAATAATTGAAACTTCCAAGATCAAATATGATATTGAAACCAGAAAGTAGCCTAGGTGTGTTTTTTAAAATTTTGATCCCTAAAGTTTTTGCATTTTGCATTTTGATTTTGATTTTTAATTTTGATCTAAAATTTTATTTTATTTACTTTTTAGTTCATGAATATGAGATTAAAAAAATCACCAAAAAACTTGAAAAAAAATAGAAAGTTATTGGTTGATAATTTCCGGACAAAAAAAAAAGAGATCTTTGTATTAATGGAGAATTGATGTGCAGATTGGATAGCAAATCATAAGGGTATGTTTCAAATTATAGTAGTGATTGCGATTTAAAGTATTTTTCGTTTAAAAATGTTTTAAAATAATATTTTTTAAAAATTGACAAAAGTCTTGAATTTTATTTTTATTTGTTTTTTAAAAATTGGAAAGGCAAGTATACTATCATGGACTAAGATAATATTTGATATTGTAGTAATGATTTTTTTTCAAAGTATTTTTTGTTTGTAAATGTATTGAAATAATATTTATATTTTACATTATTATATCAAAATGATGCAAAAATACTAAAAAACAAATTTTAATTTGAAGCCAAACAAATAATAAGAATATTTTCACCTTGGATTGTATCTCTTCATCTTTAAAATTGTATCTAAAAAACATAACTAATAAAGTGTAATTAATTAATCAAATGCTGGAATTATTAGAAGTCAATTCACCAACAACTTAAAAATTCAACCTCTTTGATAAAATTACTTTTTATATAAAAAAAAGTTGAATTTTCCATGAATGATTGGTGAGAGAATTTTTATTGATTTCATATAATAATAATAGTTTTTTTTTGTAACAATAATACCGAGAAAAAATAATCACAAGTATAAAAGACAAAATTCAACCTCTCCTGATTCATGTGTTAGGTTGGAATCCTTAAAACTGTTTTTGCCACAGTTCTTCGACTAGGTTCAGGAATTCATTTTATAAAAAAAAATACAACTATATCTTCGAGCCAAACACGTGCTTGAGTGATTCTTGGCAATCAATTCCTGGATCAAGACAATAAGGTCCAGCCAGAGATAAAACCTGATGCAGCGTTGTGTCCCGCCGAGAGAGGCCACCAGGCAAATACTAAGATCATTTTTTATTTTATATTGTAAATGTATTTTTAAAAAAGGTTGATTTTTTTATTTAAAATTAAATTTTTTAGTATTTTTAGATTATTTTAATGTACTAAAATCAAAAATAAATTTTAAAAAATAAAAAACATTTTATATATATATTTTTAAATAAAAAATATTTTAAAAATGATTGTAATTTTAAACTGGCAGTGCACTATACCGAACTATATTATCAACAAGATTTTCCTCGTATGAATTAAAGCATTCTGCATTTGACACAGCTTGAAAACATCTTTCTTCTTAAATTATTATGCCTGTGTTTTTTAAAATCTGAATATTTGAGAATTGTAATTTTTTGTTTTTTTTTTTCGGGCAATTCGCCTAGTACATTCTATTTGAGTACTCTAATTTGTCTCCAATATCTCCTACCTCTTATCAAATACTGACATGTAAACTGCTTGCATGGTTATCAGTTTCTTTAAAATGAGTGTTGGATATATGGCTTATGATCATATTTTTATTTTTCCTTTTTTTTATTTTTTTTCTTAAAAAATTGTGAAAAACAATGAGGAAACTAATTTAAGGACTGGGAGACGAACTAGTTCATAAGGGTTTTTTGTTTTTTATTGGCAACTCAGAATCCAGAAGTAATTCTCCTTGATGCTTGAGAAAGATGCCTACAGATGGGAATGAATGGAGTAATTCGAAATCTTCTTCTCATAAAGGGGATAGCAGATAAGCTAATGATGTTGGGTTGTGATGGAGATTCATCTCAACCAACAGATGCATTGTGTCTTGACAATGGAAGATATTTATCATGATCAACTCTGGGCTCCAATCGCTAAACAAAGATGTGATTATGTGTGATTTGCAGAACATGGTGGAATTGAAAGACGTATTGGTCTAAATATTTCTAATGAAGATGAAGAGCTGCATAGAGTGGTCGAATTGAAAAAAGAATTAATGGAGAAACAGAAACGGGTTCTGATTTTAGATGGTATGAGGGAGACTTTTGACATACAAAAGCTGGGAGTTCCTGTCCAAGTTAAGGGATATCCGCAAGCTGATTCTTACAAACCGATCAGAAAAGATTTGTCTATGGATGATGTTTCCTATTTACTTTGCAACAACCCTTCCTTCATCACCATCCAATCCCATCACTGGAAAACTTATCCTCTTTGATCTCAATGCCCTTCTGCCATCCCCAAATATATGTAGGAAAACTGAACTTGTGTTCATGTATATTGTTCGTGCCTTTAAATAGGCATTTCATACATTACAGGTCATTACTTCTTACTATATATATACATGATTTGATACAGAAATTATGGAGATCATGACATAAATGAAATGAAGAATTATAGCAGGGGATCTCTCAATAGAGTAATGTGTGCAGAAGATCAATGCAGGATTTCTGCCCTTGAATCCTGTATGGAATTGTTGCATATATTTTCATATTTCTTCATCCCCCCTCAAGCTCAAGGCGGGGCTGGACCGAGGCAGAGCTTGGCGCGATTCAATGCAAACGTTGCAGCGCAAAGTGATTTGGTGAAAATATCCGCAATTTGAGCAGATCCTGGAATATGAGCCAAGGAAAGAGCACCACTTGCAACTCGTTCGCGGATAAAGTGAACATCTATTTCAATGTGTTTTGCACGATGATGAAAAACTGGATTTTTAGCCATATGGATGGCACTAATATTATCACAATAGAGCTAAGGAGAAGGAACACGGTGGCCAATAGTGGTGAGTAAATGGACAAACCACATGAGCTCAGCTGTAGTGGAAGCTAAGGCGCGATACTCTGCCTCAGCTGTTGACCAAGACACCGTGGCCTGCTTTTTAGCACCCCAGGATATCAAATTTGTGCCTAGAAAGATAGCGAACCCCGTAGTGGAACGTCGGTCATCCCTACAGCCAGCCCAATCAGCGTCACAAAAACCACGAAGTTCATGAATAGGATTGCGAATGTAATGCAGTCCAACATTGAGTGTCCCCTTC
>Ga0325404_1006179_pt1 | contig 12590 bp, 10 predicted proteins | sample PopdelMetagenome_18_FD_205664 | JGI IMG/M metagenome (GOLD analysis project Ga0325404, IMG submission 205664) | Populus deltoides microbial communities from Bellville, Georgia, United States - Xylem-Control-R1 | ecosystem: Host-associated > Plants > Phyllosphere > Stem > Wood/Secondary xylem... | reverse complement strand
CATATTCTCTGGTATGGAAGCATGGGCTAATGTCACAAAAGAAGACAATTAAGACGTGGAAAAAAATTAGAATGCCAAACAATGATTGCAGTATGCTTTTTAGTCATCCAATTTTCTATTGACACATCAAAACACAGAAACGATAGTCCAAAACAGGCAAACAACAATAGAAAGAGTTGCTTATTACCAAGGAGATCTTGCCTTGATTGTAACATGTACAAGAACAGGAAGAAAGTCATTAGGTCCTCCTACTACTTGATTTTCTCACATTGATGAATTGAGCCGCAAATTGTTGATGATCATGCAACAACTCATAATACAGAGAAGCTTCTCCCGAGGAGCTTCGAAAGCGTTGATCTTCTGCAATTCCTTTTCTGCAAGCTGGGAAAAGAAGGGAACAAAATTGTTATGATTTAAGAGGAGCATGTATCACCACTGATGGAAGAAGGGAAAAATGTATCGGGATAAACATCAAAGTCATAAAACAAAACATTTACATTATGAACTCAACTGTGGGCTTAACAATTTTGAAACTTCCAAGATGGAGAGAAACTTCTCGAAACAATACATTCAACCCGGACTATTTAGAAAAAAAATTACCAGTACTGCAGCAATAACAAAAACTTCTTGACTAGTCACAGAAGTTGCATATCTTAGCTCTATCTGAACATCACATTCATGAGATCACTTCCACACAGTAAGTTGGCATTGCTCCTGCATGTTATATTCTCTTTTTTTAATAATATCTATTAGGTAAAAAAAAAAAAAAAAAGAGTTGTAGGCGTCCAGTGAGATCAATGAAATGCCAACAACTCTTTAATCTCTCCCACTAAACAAGGCCACATATAGCTATTCATTTCTCAGCATGATTTATTTGCTCTTTACTAAATGCAACAATATTGTCCAAACAAAACAAAATCATCAAATGTAACAATATTATCCAAAGTAGACTTTCTGTGAGACTTAAGATAAAACATTTGCTACAAAGAAGACCCCCCTGGTGATGAAATGAAGAAGATATGGAAGCTTAGAATATCATCTGCTACTGGTAAAGTATCCTTAACAGTGTTTTAGGCGAAGTGATAAGTTGAATTTGACACATAAGGTCTTAAAACTAGTTTGGTTCCGAAGGTTGTTCCATTTTTCACAATAACAAACTAAAGTAAAGAGATATCTGGAACTTTTTGCACTGCAAGTTCAAGTACAACAAAATTTCTAGCAATCTGTCTCAGCCCATGGACAGACAATATCAACGCATTAGATGTTAAAGGAATAGCTTTGTTAAAGAAATGAGTAGTGAGAAAATATGTATTAACTATTAATGCTGAATTTATGTGTTTATATGGAAGCAAGTAAAATGCAAAGTTCAGCCCAAGAGTAACATGTCAGGCTGAGAAAGAAGAATATAAAAGCGGTCAATATAAAACTAACTGCAGCATGGCCACAGAAGTAATCATCAGTCAAAAAGCTTCTTACTTTATGGCATCGTGCTGTGCACCAAGAATCAGATTACTGACAGTTAATGGAAGTAAATCAAGCAGTTTTGCATCAATATGAATGTGATAACATATCCTAACAGTCAAAATAGGCTAGCACGCATACCAGCCATGAAGCTTCATTCTGAAGAAATGCAGGAATATCCAAATGCTCAGACTGCAAAAAGGATTGTAAAAAGTGTATCTTCTCTGAGATCTCTTGGTCAATCTCCAAATCCTCAGGAGAAGTAGCAAATGTTCAAGAGAACAATTTTTTCATGACATATTTCTCCAATCCCTGTGTTATATTTATGCAAGAGATGACCAACAAGCAAAATAAATTGCATGCATTTGAAATTCAAAATTAAACAATCTGTTAACATATTCTGCGGAGCGCAGCACAAAGCTACAAAGATTTACAGAAGATGCAAAAACTTAAAAGTAAAATAACAGACAGCATTCCAATACTTTGGGAACTGTTACATTATAAGATGCATATACATTAAAAACACAATACATAAGAAGAAGATATGAGATATAAAATAATAGGTATATCTATCTATATACACTAAAAGCTAGTAGAAATCATATCAAGTTTTCATCTAATGTCAGAGTCAGATGCTACAAGCCATGATGACCTTGATGAACTTAAGTTGGCTTGGAGCTTCAAGCAGCCAGGGTACACAATCCATCATACTTACTAGCAGATGGCAAGGGTGCTTCAAACGGCTAAGTTTGCCAAAGAATAAAGTCGTATGCTTGATCAGTAGAAGCTTGGGAGGGCAAACAACAGAAAGATATGGGAAGGAAAGGGTGTTATTCTCATCAACACTTGTTTGGCGCAAAATAAGAGATGGAACTCAGGAAGGGAGGGAAAATGTAGTCAAGGGAAAACTCATGGAAGTAGTTTTTCCTCCCAGTTTTCATCCACTTCTGGTTCAAATAATTCTATTTCTTTCAAAGGAAATTTATGCATTCCATATCCTACCACTTCCTTTCTCCCAAGTCCCAAACCATGTTTTCTATCGTATCTTTGAACTAAAACAATTAAAATACCATTCAAAGTAAAACATATGCATAGGAATTGTACGAGATTCATTGAGGAATCAAATTCATCATCAGGGGCACCTGCTCATAACAGATGTTCAATGATAGCTGCTTCCATTGTCCAGAAAAACTCTTGTACCTTTTTGCTATTGTTTTCAGGGCTGGCAGACGAAAATAGGAATGATACAATGAAGCTGAAACATATTAAATCTCCTTCATTAAAACCTATAACCATCTCGAGAACTTACAAAAAAAAACCCTCCTATAAAAAATGTTAACTGCAAAAACAACTTTTAAAATAAAAATAAATTCGGTACAAATTGCTATATAAGAAAGAGAACACCATCAAAATCCGATTCGGACAAGATACAAAAATCAATAAAGCGTAATAAAAAAATCAATTCTGATTCCATTAAAAATATATAATCTCGCAAAATTTATATTCCTCAGAAATACATATATATATATATATATATATATATATAAGATGGGAGAATTGGCGATCACAATTCAATTAAAAAATAATAAACCCTAGCAATACAATTATATTAAACACAATCAAATTACTTGAAAATTAGAAGAAGAAAGAAACCTGTTAATAGACTTGACAAGATTGAGTGAAGCATAAAACATAATTGATGGAGACGATGGTGATTGACTCGCTGCAGTGTCCATTGGATCAATTGTCAATCAATACAGCTCCTTTTAGAATTAACGGCTAAGATAATGATGATCTTTCCTCTTCTCCTTCTCTCCCTAAAACAAAAATTTTAATTAAAAAGTGAATTGTGAAAGAAGCAAAAGTTAAAAAAAAAAAAAGGGAGCGAGGGTTTGTAAGGAAACCTATCTTCTTCAAGCAACAAATCCAGGAGAGAGAGCTATTGGCTGTGCAGAGAGAGAAGACGGCCTGCTAGGTTTAGTCACATCGCATTCACACAATGTCTTGATTTTTGTTTTATCGTTAAAGGAAACGGTTGAAAAGTGGGTTGAAGAGCAGTTTTACAGGTTTTTTTTTTTTTTTTTCTATGATCTCTTTTCCAGTCCTTCCTTTCTTCTCAACCCCATTGTTATTTATTTTATTTCTTGATTCTTACATTGATAAAAGGGGACATGTTCAATTCCGCTAGTATTCCTTTGGCTAGAAATCTTTGTGATGAAGCTATAAGGATCATATGGGCTTTCTCGGTGGATAAAGATCTTCGATGGTGGGTCTAAATTGTAAAAAAACTTGTTCCAATACTCAAAAAATTCATTACAATAATATCATATTGATTTTTAATTAGCCAAGGATATAATTTAATTTTTAATAGATCAGAGCTAAATTAAAACTTTAATTATGTTAAAGAATTAATTTGGATCCAATTTAAAATTTTAATTAGATACAAGGACATAATTATACTTTAAATGAGTCAAATTAATTTTATTAGAGGCTTAATTGGTGAAAAAAATAAGTTTGTGAGCCCAATTTGGATTTAATTGAGAAGATTAGAATTTTAGGAGATCAAATTTAATTTTTACCAAGTCAATTGGTTCAAATCAGGGGTAAAATTGTAAGAAAATCAAAGTTTTGGGGTCAATTAAGGAATATATTGAAGAAATTCGTAACTAAGGACTATTTTGCAAAAGGCGTCAAACTCTGAGTGCTCAATTGATAGAAACCATGGGTGAAATTGAAAGTTTAATGGTAATTGAGGGTCAATTTGCATAAATCCAAAACTAATGACTAATTTAAAAAAAAAAGACACTAGAATTCGGGGCTGATATTGAAGTTTGACAGGGAAAAATTGCACAAAATTGAAAGTTTGAAACCAATCAAGGGTGTAATTGAGAGAAATAACAAATCGAATGACTAAATTGAACTTTACCAAAACAACTCTGTTTTGGTTACTATTCATTTTTTTCTTCGTTTCAGCTCGAAAAAACTACTTAGGGGCTACTTTTCAGAGGCATTTAATGTTCTATCCCTCCATCAAATTTGACGAAATTTACACAAAAATAATGGTCGTGGCGCTGACCCAAAGAGACCAACTCAAGTAGCCTTCAATTGCCAAATTTGACAGTTTATGATGACTACTTTGAGCCAACGGTTGGGATCCTTCCAGTTCAAATCAAGAGCCAAGATTTGCCCCCAAAAAAGAGAAAGTGACTATCTTCCACTCCTTATAAATAAGGGTTGATTCCATGCCCTGAAGGGGCAGAAAATCTGAGGTCAAACTTGAAAAAAAACTAGCCTTCCCCCTAGTTTATATGCCATTATTGTTTTTCTTCTCTTCTGCTACCACGACCTCGGCCTCTACAGCAACCAACCACCTCGCCACTTGCTTCTCCACCAACAACTCCACCATGAGTCGTCAACATAACCACCAGCCGACAACCTCCATATAAGGAATAACGACTGTAGATTTTTTATTCTTTCCACTATAGATCTTTCTTCCACTAGCGCCACCTCCAACAACCAACACCAGCCACCGGTTTTACCACCTCCAGCTACGCCGTGCACCACCAGTAGGATCACTAGCCACAACCCCCTACTCTATGTGAACCCCCCCTCACCATAAGAGTAGCCGCTGTATGCAGAATAAGAATTCATTGTGTATGCATAAGGCAAATTAATTAACATGGTTGTTGGGCCAAGCCAACAACCATGTGGCTCGGGGGATTGACCCGTTTCAGCCTAACCCATATGTCTGGGTTGGGCTCAGCCTATAAAAATGCTTGTTAGGTCGTTAGATGACCCAACTTGACTGAGTTAAGTTGGACTAGTTTCGGCCCAACCCAATATATTTTATAATAATAATATTATTACAATACTAATATATAAAAAAATTAAAAAAAACTTCAAAATTTTCAAATGGCATTATAAAAATATTTTTGGACCCCTCGTATGTTTTTCTAATAATTTTGTATAATATCAGGCTGTATATTTACATTATAAGATACTGACCCGACATTAAAAATACTCGGTTTTCTTCAAAAAAATATTTTAAAAATTAAATATTTTAAAAAATATAAGTTAATTTCCTCTTTATCTTTTTATTTTTATTTTTGTACATACGACTAAATTCTAAAATTTTTTCAAGCATATTTTTATAAAAAATAAAAAATGCATCTTTCTCATGTTTTTTTTTTTAAAAATAAATATCGTAAATAATTTATGATTATCCATTAGGTTTGACCAAAATATAAAAAATCATTCACCAATCATTTTGTTCATTTTATATTTAAAGTGTTAGGGTTTAATTCCAGACTTTAATATTTAGGGGTGTAAAACTACATAGTAGAGTATACCCTCAGGTATTAAAGATACAAAAAAACAAATGTGATGCTAAGATTTAGATCTTAGAATGGTTAGGATAATAAAAACAAAGTTTTTATGTTAAAATTTCTCTATATAGCCCGAATCTCCAATTTCCGCACATTCATGACAAATTTCAGTTTTTACTTCAAACATGTTATTCTCTCTCATTTGGATAAATTATTGGGCCTATCATATATGATTGGAAATATTGAGATATCTAGTTTCTATCCCAATTTGAATCACAATACAATTCCACCTATAGTTGCAAATATGTTCCAAACAGTACACGAACGTCTAGTTTGATAAATTTGACAAGATTTGTCTGGTAACTTTAACCCTTTAAAATAATATGTTCCTGAACTTTATTTAACCTGAACATGTAACACAATATATTTTCATGTGTCTAGTATCTCCTTGTATAATGTCAGCTCAATCCGATGTACAGTTTGAGAGATATGTCCAATATCGCAAAACTAGTCAGTAAACATTTTAAGACCAAATTCAGATATGACTTAGTTTATATCATCCTCCTATTCTTTAAAAAGATTTAAGCTCAAATATGTATCATGAAAGACATCTTATAAGGTTAAAAAATTAGAACCAATCCAAAAAATAACATCATTATTAAAACCAAGAAGAACCTAGTTATCAAAGAAGATCCCCTTAATATACAAGCTCTTATTTCCAACCATCTTTTCCTTCTTCAATTTCAATTTCTCCTCAAATATTTTTTTAGGTGTCAAAGATACAAGAGTTATAGGTCTTCCATTCATCTTAAAGGGATACTATTTGTCACTCCATCATGAATAGCTCTCATATCATACTGTCATGGTTTACCAAGTAATAAATGACTAACTTGCATTAGCACAACATCATAACATCTTAACACAATATTTACCAATAGAAAAAGCAACTAAATCCTGCTTATTCACTTTCACTTCACCACTATCATTTAACCACAATAGTTTATAAGGTATGGGATGTTTGGTAGTGTGCAAGTTTAAATTTTCCATCAATTCAGTACTAGTTACATTAGTGAAACTACCACCATCTATAATTAAGTTACATCCTTATTCTGAACATGACATCTTATGTGACATATGTTCTTTTTTTGATCTTATAAATCATCCACCTTGACATGCATATTCAATGCTTTCCTCACCATAAGTGACTCTCCCTTAAACGGATATTCAACACAAACATCATCAGTATCCTCCAATGGTGTCATCTTCTCCTTTTTCATCCTCCCCATTGGTCTCGACTTCATTATTAGCTTTTATAACCATGAATCTTTTGTCTGGACACTATGAAGCAACATGACCAAAACCCAAATAATAAAAGTATTTAATGTCATAGTTACGAGAGGTAGGAGTAACATTATTATTTTTAACAATGACTAAGATGTCTTTCTTCTCTCAAGGATATTTAGCCTTACCTCCTTATTTGACTGTGATGGACCACCTTCAATGTTAACCTTCCAATTGGGTTTCCAAGGTGTTGAAAGGCCTAATGGTTGGCTTTGCTGAATGGTACCCTTCTGTTTAAGATGTTTCTCCTTTTTTTTTTATATCCATGTGCACTATACCTTTAACTCCACATAATATGATCTATATCACAATTAAGACCATTAATAAATCTAGTCATAATAGCCTATTTATCCTTCTCAACATTAGCTCAAATTACAACAAGTTTCGTCTCCTTAAAGTACCAATCAACACTCTTTGCACCTTGACTTAAACTCTGCAATATTTGATACGATTCTTTATAATAATAGTTAGGCATAAATCTCATCTTCATAAGGGATTTGATCTCATCCCAACAATTTAACTTCTATTGTCCCTTAAGATGTTTTAAAGACTCGTGATCAATATGGATTATGAACTCCTTAAGCCACAAATAATATTGCCAAGTATCTAAAGTTCTTATCAAAGCATAAAGCTGCTTATTATAAGTAGGATATTTCAATCTTGCACCAATGAGATTGTCACAAAAAAAGCTATGGATATTTTTTCTTGCATTAAAACAACTCCAATACATATCCCTAAGGCATCACATATAATCTAAAAAGTTTTTGTAAGATCATACAATGATAGCCAAAATTAATTTTTCCTTTAATAAATTAAAAGTATGCTCTTGTTCTTTGCCTCATTTAATACCCATTTATTTCTTAACTATCTTAATTAAAGGTGTGACTGTAGTATTGAAATCCTTAACAAATCCTCTATAAAAACTAGCCAAACTATGAAAACTTCTTACCTTAGTGATTGACTTAGGTTTAGACCATTCTTGAATAATGCTAACCTTTTCCTCATTCATCTTAATACATTTTGCATTAACATATCTAAGAATCACAATATGTTCCTCGCAAAAGTCACACCTTTTTAGATTATCATATAATTTTTTTCATAAAACAACCAATCATTCTTTAAATGTTTAACATGCTCCTCTAAATTCTTGCTATAAATTAAAAAATCATCAAAATAAACCACAATAAAATTACCTATAAAATAACATAAAACATAGTTCATTAATCTCATAAAAGTACTAGATGCATTAGTAAGTCTAAAAGGCATAATTAACTACTCATACAAATCATATTTTATTTTAAAGGTAGTTTTCCATTCATCTTCATCTTCCATTCTTATTTGATGATAACCACTTTTCAAATCAATCTTAGAAAACATACAAAACACATGCAATTCATCTAACATATCATCAAGTCTAAGAATTGAGTGCATATACTTTATCATAATATTGTTGATGACATGACAATTAACACACATCCTCCAAGTTCAATTTTTAATATTTTTAGTGTTCAGGTACAGGGTTATCTTTGTGTCAAGGTTTAGCTCACGAACTTTGATTTTTGGTTTTTCAAGTTTACCATCTACTTTGATATGGATTTCTGGATTTTTATGTTTATGGGTTTCACATCAATATGATATAGGCTTTTATGTTCTTTAGCTAGAACCCTTATATGTCTCTCTCTCCCTTGGTATTAATGTTTCCTTAGAATCATATCATAATTTTAAATTTTAAATCTCAATCGATGAACCCAAATTGATTAAGGTGAAAAATCTTATAATAACCCAAAACCAAGCCAAATAACAATGAAAGAGACTGATTTTAAGAGTCAATGAACTAACTTTGTAATTTTAACAAATAACTTATTCTAATAGCCCTTCTAAATTTGCCATTTTTCTCCACCTTTTTTTTTTTTACTTTAAGTAAACTAATCTAGATAGAATTAATAATACTTTTTTTTTTAAGATCAAAATAAGCACTAATTGGATAACAAAGACAAAGAAAAAACAAAACATAATAGAACAAACTTACTAAAATAAAGGTGGATAGAAACAAGTAGATTTGACATGAAAATAAAACCTAAACAAAATAATTAAAAAGGGATATAACCTAATCTATAAAGTCAAGCTCTATTACCAATTGATGCAACATCATGGATATAAAGATCCATAAATCCATAAGCAAGATTGACGCAATCCTAAAAAGCAAAAAATCAGATTTGATAGAATAGTGTGTCACAATAATTACCTTGAACTGTGGCACTAGAACTATTGGAATTTAAACCCCCACCCAATGATTAACGAATCATGATCGATAAAAAATAAGAAAGATACCATGAAAATAGATATTCTTTGATAAAATTATATTCAATTCTTCCAAGACCTGAAAAACACGAGTATCCCCACACACACACAAACACAAGGTTGCGACAAAAATAACAATAATCATTCCACACAAAAATAGTTCTTACAAATGAGTATTTATAAACAAGTGTGACCCTTATACCAAAGTTGTCGCACATATAGGAATAAAAGAACCTAAGATGATATAATACACTAACTTAAATAGTCTTATATTTGAAATTATATCCTAGAGAAGCTAGTATAAAAATTTCTACCCCTTATAAATCTCATATAAACTAGGGGAATCAAATATGAAATTGTCGCCCTTTTGTTGCCTTCATTCGTTAAGATTGTAGCTTTTCCTCTTCAAGTAAGTAAGGTTGTTGTTCGCATTAATCCTCATTCTATGACTATGAAACTCTTCAAAATAAATTGTTGAATATCGTTCGATCATTAGGAAAAGAATCTTTTCTAAATAAAAAAAGTCCATAAGTTATGAGGCAACAAATAACAAAACTCGTACACCATCTTTTGACCTATATTGTGAGGTCTTTTTGAATTTTGATTAACTTGAAATCTTAACCCACTATAGAAAAATACCTTTGGAAACTTCTGGTAAAATTTCATCTCGATCCAACGGTTGGATTGAGAGTTATGCTCGTTAGCATTAAACTGAATAGTAAAAAATATTATGTCAAAGTCCGAATTTGATTATTCAACCCTTGCATAGATCATATCACTTGGCTTGTAAATACCACTTCGCCTTTTTTCTAAAAAATAAAATTTGATTAATCTTTTTATTTAAATCATAACTAATTCCCTCTCTTATTTATTTATTTTATTTTTATATGGATTTTCATTAATAACCTATCTTTTATTGTTTGAATTATTTAGTTCTTTTAAAAAATTAGTAATTGACCTTTTCAGTTTCATAATAATTTAAAAATATTATTGTAATTTTTCTATGAATTTCATCCTTTAAAAATTTATATAAATAAATTGAATTTACATTGTGTATTTATAAAAATAAGAATTGTTTGTTCTTAGCAACCAAAAATTAACCTCTAATTGTTTATTCTAAGAAACTAGAATTATTCTCTATGATAAATATAAATAAAAATATATGAAATAAATAGGACAATCCGGGTTATAACTTAATTTGCATGTTCAACTAAATTTTGTTTTTACTAGAATATCAACTTTCTATATTAGTATTTAATTAGTATTAATAATTATTTTTGATTTATTGATTCATATATTTTTAAATTTATTCTATTAAACATAAAAAAATATTATTTCATTTCTCAATTACAAAAAAATAATGATACCCAAAATACATCCATAATGTTAGCACATTAATCTCTTGTATTAAAAACTAACCTTGAATCCTAAATGTGACATAGCATGGGTTACCCAAGTAATTTGTATAAAAACTAGTTTGTCCTCAAATTGGTGTTGAAAATTGTCAAAAACGTTTTTTTGACACGACACAGAACATACAATATAAACTCGACTCGTAAACTCGATTCGTAGAAGTAAAATATTTTAACTAAAATCATAAAATCGCAAGTAAAATATTTGAAACAATACAAATATCCAAATATCTTAAAATATATAATTCAAATAAAAGTAAAATAAATAATACAAATATCCAAACATCTTATCCTACAGTTCAACACAGAATGTAAATCAACAAGGGACATATAAACAAGAATACAAGTTGCATGGATGTCATTTAAAGCTGGAAAGAATACAGTGCAAACCAAATATCACTAAATCAAAGCCTTGCAAGATGATATCATTTGAGAGATACAGTCCGCATTAAATTGCTTTAATTTTGTTTGCCATTTTTCTTCTACCATTCAAATTCCAACAGGAGCTCATTTTAAACCAGACAACAAATTATGAGAGAAACTAACTTAAAATTGCTTGATGCTTGCTAAAACACCTAAGACCCCAAATGTGCTGAAATATAAGCCCATAAACTCTTTATTTCACCGAGAACATATTTAGTTTGTTCACTGAATGTGGGGCAAGAGATATTGATGCTAGTTGCAGAAAGCTACATACAGGTCCTTATGAATTACTGATTCAAAACTCAGCAGAAAGAATCTCACCCTTACTGCCCATGTTGTCCAATGAAGGTAGCATTGCAATAAGCAGCTTCTACTTACCTCAAGTATGAACCAAATACAATGCCAATTGCCAAGTGCCAAAAAAGGCTCTTATCATAAATGTTTCTTTTTTTCTTTTGGAGTGCTTAATTCAAGCTCAAAACCTTTAGACATCGGTGAATTAGCATTTTACTGGTTTTACATGTTATTAGCTATCTTTGTATGCGTTTTGTTTTTCTTGTATAGCTTATTTGTATTCGCTTGCTATAATGGCTTCTGTAATTTGCATGGTTTAGCTGACATGGGGTATTAAGGGGCATATGAAGTTTTATGGGTCTTCCCTGGAATCTAAAGCATTCCAAATTAAATTAAATGATTTACAATTCACAAAAACGCAACAGAAGCACTGAAAAAGGCATTCCAAGACTACCTATCCAGTAATACACAAAAAGCCTAGATAAATTAAATGCAAAAGGCATTCCAAACAGGTGCATCAATTGCCCTACAGTTTGCAGTTTTTGGATTTACAGAATACTTGGAATGCTAGAAATTACAACACACAAAACCAGCAAGCAAGAAATGAACCAATTCTTACCCTTTCAGTGCTTCACAGAAGATAAACAAAGTTGCACACGAAATTACTAGCAGCAGTGCAACACCACTCTCCTTCCGAAAAAATACCTAGAAGCAAACCACTTAATTGTAGAATACCCAGAAGATAAACATAGATTCACAGCATACCCAGATCATTTTTGTCTCTAATCACCACCATTAGATAGAAAAAACAAAGCTTGGGATTGGGAATCAATTCTTACCTTCGTCTCGCCAAGAACGCTCCGGATTGTGGGAAAGTGATTTCTTAATTTGCTGGGGAAAGGGGAAAGGGGAAGGGAGTTAGGGAGAGTGTGAGAATAGGTCGAAGTCACAGGTGGGGTGAGGGTGGTCGGGTGGGAATTGGGAAAGAAAAGAGATTAGTGCACTGAGTCAAAATTACACCTAATTTTGCATT
>Ga0325404_1006168_pt1 | contig 12599 bp, 11 predicted proteins | sample PopdelMetagenome_18_FD_205664 | JGI IMG/M metagenome (GOLD analysis project Ga0325404, IMG submission 205664) | Populus deltoides microbial communities from Bellville, Georgia, United States - Xylem-Control-R1 | ecosystem: Host-associated > Plants > Phyllosphere > Stem > Wood/Secondary xylem... | reverse complement strand
GTAAATAAGATGATTAATATGATCATGTTGATAATTTATAAAGATTTTATACTTTACTTATCTCTAATACTATTAGTGGATCCTCTAACCTTGACATTTGTTTTTATCATTGTTTAATCTTCACATTAATCTTACATCTCAAAGTCCTCTTTAACTCATCATCACCACCATCATCGTTGTTGTTGTTGTTGTTGTTGTTGTTGTTTATAATTTATATAGTTCACCTCCCTGTGGTTCGATCCCAGTCTTGCCGGGTTATTTATTACTTTGACACTCCTGCACTTGGGATAAGACATTAACTCTTTGATCGTGTCAAGAGGGGGGCATTTTCTTCTCTTTTCCTTTAAACAAATTGCTTGATCTTTCAATTATGAGAGCTTGTAATATGATTATGAGTGATTATTGATGGATAATAAAAAAAAAAATAAAGATGGATTTGTAAGGGAAAAACCGAGTGTGGAGTAGAGAGAGAGAAACTTGCAATCATGAAAGAGAAAATTGAAATATAGGGACCATAACGATAGACCAAGTCCTTCTCGATGAATCTCTTAACTATTTTTTATGTTATATAGGCATAAAAATTGGCTTCTACCCATTTAGTGAAGTAGTCGATGGCCACCAAAATGAATCGGTGTCTATTGCTTGCTTTGGGATTGATAGGCCTTATAAAATCCAAACCTCACATATTAAAAGGCCAATATGAGGTCATATTGAACAGTGGTGTCGGAGGTGCATTATCTTATCACTATATATCTGACATTTATGATACTTTCTGACATAGTCTGCATAATTTCTCTCTATGGTCAACCAGAAATACCCTGATCTTTGCATTTGCTTTGCCATCATATGGCCATTGGCGTAGGTGGCACAAATCCCCTCGTGACCTCCTTTAAGGCTTGCTCAATCTCGTTCTCATTCAGACACCTAAGCAAAGCCCCGTCAAATGACTTTTTATATAAGATTTTTCCATCCAAGTAAAAGTTCATAGCCATTCTCCATTCTCCTCAAAGTCTTCTCATCTGTCTTAGAAACCCCTTGAGGGTATTCTTGGTGTTGGAGAAATCTCTTGAAGTCATTGTACCACGGTTTCCCATTTAATGATTCTTTAATTGTGCAACAATGAGCTTGGAGATTTCTGACTTCGATATCTACTAGATGGATCCTTCCCTCAGTAACAACTTGTGTCATTGAAGCTAGGGTTACTAAGGCATCAACAAATTGATTCTTATCTTTACTCATATGGGTGAATTTGATCTCTTTAAATTTATTGTCTAACTTTAGGAGATAATTTTGATATGGCTTTAACTTCTTATCTTTGGTTTGTTACTCCCTTTTTACTTGATAGGTGATTAACAAGGAATCCCCAAAGACTTCAAGCTTCTTAACTTTGAGTTTTAAAGTAGCTTCAAAATCAATGATGCAGGCCTTATACTCGGTTGTGTTGTTGGTACATTCAAACTGTAGCCTTATTAAACAGGGCACTATTTCTTTTCTAGGGAAATTATTACTACTCCGACCCTATTTCTTGATATGTTTACTGCTCCATCAAAGAAAAGGGTCCACCAATCACTCTCCTCACTATCATTCTTGATTACTAGCACATTTTTATTAGGGAGGTTAAAATTTAATGGCTTGTAGTCTTCCACTACATGATTGCGAGATGGTCGGCGATCACACTTCCTTTTACAAATTTTATTATCATAAAGACAATATTGTATTCAACCAACAACACTTGCCACCTTACTATTCTACTTGACAAGTAAGGCTTTTTATAGATGTACTTGAGCAGGTCCAACTTTGAAATCAACCAGGTTGTGTAGTATAACATATAATGTCTGAGTCTTTTTGCGCTTCATACCTAAGCACAACATAGCCTTTCAATTGTTATATACCTAGATTTACAGTCATTGAATGTTTTGGTCAAGTATTAAATGGCTTGCTCTTTCCTTCCTGACTCATCATATTAACCCAATACATATCTCATGGTTGTTTCTATCACTGATAAATACAGGATTGAAGGCCTTCCTGGTGTTAGAGGTACTAGCAGTGTTGGGTTTTGCAAGTACCTCTTTATCTTATCAAAGGCTTCCTAACAATCATTGTCCCATACTCCAGGATTTTTCTTCCTAAACAAGTAGAAAATTGACTAACATAACACCGTCAACTGAGATATGAACCAAGCTATATAATTTAAACGCCTAAGGAAACTTCTTACTTCCCTCTTTGTCTTATGTACCGGAATTTCCTGGATGGCTTTGGCTTTATTTGGATCAACTTTTATTTATCGACCACTTACTACGAAACCCAACAATTTTCTTGTCCTTACCCCAAACGAGCATTTTGTAGGATTCAATTTCAGCTAGTATTTTCATAGCCTCTCAAAGAGTCTCCGCAATACTTGTACGTGATCTTCTTCTTTTTTTGATTTTACAAGTATATCATCCACATAAACCTCTACTTCTAGGTGTATCATATCATGGAACAGACTTCTGCCATTCTAATTTGGTTGTAGCCAGAGAATCCATCCATGAATGAAGACGTGGAATTCTTTGTAGCATTATCAACCAAAACATCTATATAAGGTAAAGGAAAGTCATCCTTTGGGCTTACCTTATTCAAGTCTCTATAGTCCACACATACCCAGATCTTGCCATCCTTTTTAGGGATTACAACCACATTAGCTACCCATTAAGGATAGTAGATCACATCTAGAAATCATGCATCTCATTATTTCTATATTTCTGATTGAGTGGTTTACTTCCCTCTACCAAGGGATCATATATACCTCTATGTTAGTGTCTAGACCAGGTATATCTGCATAAGTCTAGGCAAAAATATCTGCATACTCATGTAAGAGAGAGACTAGCCTATTTCTTTCCTCTGTTGTGACAAGAGTGCCAACCTTCAACTCTTTTTTTTTTTTGCTCAGTTCCTAAATTGATGACTTTTAGCTCCTCACTAGCAGGTTTCCAAGTTTTCTTAGAGTTTTCTATTAACCTAGTAAACTCTTTCATATCTTCTTCTTCCTATTCTTCATCACCCATTTCAATAATATTATCAAAGTTTGGCCAATTATTCTTAGTGCAATGGTTTTGTGAATCGTTGGGACTTTCAGGATTCTTGAAAGTGTAAGGTATACTCGTGTAAGTATGTTGTTTGTGAAGAGATAAAAGGATGAAAACACATTATGGACACAAGAAAACTGCATGATCTTATTAAAACAAAGGTGCTCATTTAACATAGGAAGTCTTGCAACATCATGAGCCAAATTACCAACAAGACTAGAATAAGTCAAAACAAAGAAAAACAAGTAATAACATATAACATGATCAAACAAGAGCAACTATTTTCTGAACACAATAAGAGTAGGTTCCATCTTTCAGTTCTGGTACACCTCTCCTTCAGCCAATCTTTGACAAAAGCTCTTATAGAGGGTTCATCAACGGTGTGGATGGAAAGTTGTGGCAGAACTTCATCCTTTATTTCCACCTTTACTTCCTCTATTTGTCCATCTTCTTAGTAATCTAGGGTGTTGATGTGAAGATCTGTTATGTTAGACCTAATTACTTATGCAGACCTTGAAAAAGATGCTTGAAGTGGTGGGATAGCAAGTTCATGTTCCTCTGGCTCTCTTCTAATCTGGGCAGCTCGCTTGTAATCACTTTTATTAGGATTATATCGAAGCACAAACCTTTAATCTACACACTTTAGCTTCATCACATTGATTTGGAAAGGAATCCCATTCTTTAAAAAGCATTTGGCAATAATCCTTGCTACTTTTGTGATTCTTGGCTTTCTCAGCATTGTACCCTCAGGAACCCATTCGGCATTCATGATTTAGAAGGAGTGAATATTCCCATCCCTATAGTCTTCAACCTTGATGAAAGGTATGGCCACATTTTTGATCATGGAAATTGTCTATTTAGCTTTGACAATGATCAACATCCCGTTCATGATGTATTTCAAACATTGGTGCAATGAATCCATAGCCTCCCCAATAATATGTTATAAGAAGGGTGAATCTTTATTACTTGCAACGTCACCAGGAACATTTGTGGCCCTATATACAACTCCACTTCCAAGGTCCCCACTATTTGCCTTGGTGAACCATCATATGCTCTCTCCATTATGGTAATGGGTTTCATATGCAACTCATCGACAGACTATACCTTGGTAGCATGTTCAATACAGAACCATTATCAACTAGTACTTTTCCAATTAAAATGTCTTTACACCATACTATGATGTATAATGGCTTGTTGTGCCTAGTATCGTCGAGACCCATTTCATCTTTAATGAAATACATGTAATTTAAGGCCTGGATTCTTCCTACCAAATGTTCCATAGCTTTTTGATTGATGTCTTGAGGCACGTATGCCTCATTCAATACCTTATGCAGAGCCATCTTGTATGGTTCGGAGCTTAAAATCAAAGACAACAACAATATTCTAGCAAGAGCTTTCTTAAGCTACTCGATAACACTGTGTTTCATCAGCTTCAAGAATTTGCTAGGTTTTTTTTTTCTGTGACAAGTTTGTTTATCTCTTCGGTTATGTAGACCACCTCTTTACCTTTAGCTTTCCTTTGTTTTTTTAGTTCTTTTAGAGTGAAACATCTGCCATTACGAGTTAAACCTCCGACTTCTGCTTGAAAAACTGGTGGTTGTTGGGTGCCTTGGAAGGAGTACCCGTAGTTATGTGGTAGGGCATTAAAATCTCCTTTATGTGTTTTTATTGGTTTGGACAGGATTAACTTGGGTGGCCCACCTGCAGTGAACTGTACTCGTAATACTTCTTTATTAGGTGCCTCCATCATAGACATCTCTTTACTCGTTACTTTTTCAACTTAAAGCAAACCTTGGTTCATTATCTACATCACTTTGTTGTGGAAGCCTTCACACTAATTAATCAAATGGCCTTCTTCACTATGATGCTTGCAGTACTTCACGCTACCTCCTTCGTACCTTGCATTTACCATCACATGGTAAATTCTATCCATTAACACCCTCATGCTCCTTAGGTGTTCTACTTTTAGCATGTTTACTGACCCATTACTCGAAAAATGATTGGCTAGAGGGTTGGTATTTATGTTTGGGGTGTCTTCAAATGTTATCCACTTAGTTTTGATCAGTTTCAAAAACTTTCTCTTGAAGGCATTGCAAGTATGAATGCTATGTTCTGCAACGCCGACAGGGTACTTATAACTAAGATCTGGCTTATACCAGTGGTATAAGGTGGTTGTATGGGTGCCAAAGGTACAAGAGCTATTTGTCTGATGCTTAGTATCTTCTAGTACATCTTATTTAGGGGTAGCAGTAATAGAGGTAATGGTTCCTGGACTCTCTGGTAGTTCTTCTTTAGGAAACTTTCAGTTTGGTTTTTTACTTGGCTGTTTTGGGGCTCAAGTTTTCATTAATGTTGTCAACTTGCAATGAAAAGGATCAAGTGTTGTATCTTTGGAATTGGCTTTTCTTACCCTTTATAGCTATCTTCAACATGATCAACCTTTTTTTTTCACTTTAAAACCCTTTTTCTTCGTAGGTGCAAAGATTCTACCACTTTTTACTCTTTGCTCTATATGCTCTACCACTACCACAACATCAGTGAATTATTGTGCCAAACTACCCATCACATGCTCGTAGTACAACACCTTTAGCGTGTTGGCAAATAAAGTAACCATTTCTTTATCTAAGAGTAGGGGATGCACCAGTGTTGCCAAATCTCTCAACCTCTAGGTGTATTCCCTTATGTTTTCTTTGTCCTTTTTTTTCCAAATTAGACAAGTTAATTCTGTCAAGAGCAATGTCCATACTGTACTTGTATTGCTTAACGAAAGCATCTACAAGATCTTTCTATCTGCGGATCTTTGTGTTGTCTAACTTTATATACCAACTCAACGTTGCTTCACTCAAACTGTCCTGGAAAAAATGTATCAGTAGTTTCTCATCATGTACTACTTCTGTCATTTTATTTCAGTAGGATTTGAAGTGGGTAATAGGGCATTGTGTTTCGATGTATTTGATGAATTTAGGAACTCAAAACGTCTTTAGTAGTACCATGTTCAGGACTAAACACATCTTTGCAGCCTTAACTAGGTCATATAAGTCTACCCTTTTGATGACCCTTATCTAGCTTTTAGTGCTGTCTTTTTGTCTTGATCAATATTATCAAATGATCTTTTCTTATGGGATTCGTTTGCGAATGTATCTACAACTACGGGTGCTAGCACTAGTGCCGTTGATTACATGAATGTTGGATTGTGTTGGGGATCTTGAGCTTGTTCTCTGTTGCGATGTCGTGGTCAATTACCCTAGCTTAAAGCATAACACATAAGATAGTATAGAGTAAGCAAGGGGTCGATCCCACGAGGAAGGTTTACGTCAGATTTTCATGCTAGATGATATGTAATTTGGGGGAGTTTGGAGGTTATTGAGGCTAAAGCAAAAGAAAATAGAAAAAAGCAATCAATATTAAATCAAAGAAAACTGAAATTTATCAAGAAAAACAAACCTTGGTCGCACGTAAACATCCACCTACAGAAATCTAACTAATCATAGAAACAAAATGTCAATTTATACTTCGAATATTTATCTTTTCTTATATTGATTAGTTAACAAATCCGCTGTATAACTAATCATAATCATCAAACAACAAAAGTATCCGTACTAGTAATTTAATTCAATGGCAGCCTTAAGAACTAGATAAGCTGATTAATCTAGACAATACATTTGTCCACAATCCATGTCTGATTTGATCAATCGAATGTTCTCCCTAAAGTTAATAACGTAGATCTACCACAATTATTAAACTTAGTTGCTTCACAAGTTCATATATCACAACTCCGGTTTTGATAGCAAACTTTAGCAATAAATTGTTCACAATAATAAGTTAAAGTTCGCTCTAGCAATTAAAATAAAAAATCCTAAGAAATGAGTATAGGAGAGCAAACATTTTCATTCATCATATTAATTGAAAAAAAGAGATAAAATAAATCTCACAGTTCTTGAAATCTGAAGGTTTCTGTGTCCTTACAACCAAGAAAAAAAGTTTAGCCTTACATGTTTGTTAAACAACTAATAAAAAGGAAAGAAGAAAACATGATTTCGGGTTTGTGGAGGAGAAGGGGTTTTTTCTCTCTTGGCTGGCTATCCTCCTTCTCTTCTCTCATTCTTTTTATATCATAGGAAACTCTAGTCTATATTTTACAAAATAGTCCTCCCTTAAGTAGACAATTTACATTTAAGTACTTCAATAACTATTTTCCAAAAATGAAGAAATATCCTAGCATGAAATCTTCAAGCTTTGACTTAGAGGAGCAAAATTGCTGAAATAAAAACTTGGATTTGGTTTGGATGCTTCGGGACGTAATTTGAACTCGTTTCTTCACAAAACCTGTTTGCTGGCAGAATTCATTTGTCATCTTAGCAAAATCATATCTCTCTTATATGAGATTATTTTTTGGCTAAAATTTGGTACATGGATAGGTTTTGAGTCAGAAATCCAACAAAATTTAGTTTGCCTCAAATGGACATATGTAGCTCAAGATATTCAAATCGGAATGACCTAAGGTCAACACTGCCAGATTGCGAGATTTGACTTTGAAGGCTGCGATTTCCATGCTCTTCCTTATTTTATTTTCTTTCCTTAGATTTCTAGAAAGGTATGGATGTTAGCTTTTTAATGCCACTAGAATCAGTTCATTTCAACCTCTAGAGTTTTTGCTCTGCACAAAACATCGACTGAAATTTAAATCTGTCAATTATCTCCAATTTACTCCTTTTTGCATCTTTCATCCAAAAATGCCTTTAAAACATTAAAAAAAAAGAATATCAAGGCATTTTATATATAAAACATAGGCAAAACATTAGCTAAATGTGGGTGAAACTATCGAATAATATGATTGCATCATTCTCCTATTGAAAAGGCCCTCACTAGAGGCATTCTTTAATAATTGCTCGAGTAAACTGGTAAGGCGAGCCACACTAACCTTTAGAGAATCCAACTCTTCTTGGAAGTGAGCATCATGGTAAACGCATTCTTCATCTTTCATGTTTCTTTGCTAGAGTTGAGTGTTGTAAACTTTATGGATTGGAGCTTTTCAGGGACCTATATTTTGACCTGATGCTTATATGTTTATTATTTACAATGAATGAATGTGTGTGTGTGTGTGTGTGTGTGTGGGCATGCAAATGTATGTTCATGCACATTAGGTATGGATTAAAGAGCTAATCTATGACTTCCTTGTGAAGCATAGGTATAATCCATAGTCTAATAAATGTAAAGAGGTTTTACCCAAGTCTTTAGATTAATTGAATTCTATACATATTAGAAGCACTCAAAAAATAAACCTTGGCCTATTTCATTTTTTAAAAATAAGTATTTCATATAAAGAGTCTTTTCTCCGTAAATGTTACTCCTCTATTGGCTATATTCTTGATAAATTAGACTTCATCCAAATACTCTTCATATTTATGGACATTATTACCAATCCTAGACGCTTTCACTTGTAGCTCGTTTTTCTTTTGGGCCATCCTATCAATTAGCATGTTAGTTTGTTCAACTTGTAGTGGAACAAAGTGTTATTTTGAAGTAGCATTCCATTACTGTCGACTAATAATTTGTTGTTCCTTTCCAGCATTTGAACCATTTTCTCTAGTTGTTGGATCTGGTTTCTGGCCCTTTGCAATTCTTCTTTCTCTATATCGAGTTTAGTTATTTTGGTATTTAGTTGTATATTGAGGCTATTGATATAGTCCTGCCACTCTTCAAATTGTTCCTGTGTTTTCTTTACTTTCTCCTTTCGGAACTCAAGCTCAACTTGTATTATAGAAACTCGGTCTCTCAGGGTATTTACTATGTCTAGGTATCCCCTCATATCCGACTCAGCTGCCCTTATTGCTTCCTTTTCATCCTCGGCCTAGACCTAGTATTGAGCTCTCAAGCTTCTTTTCTCTTCAATGATGAGATCAGCTAATATGTTCACTTTTTCAGCTTTCTATTTTGATTTATAGTGATCCCTATCTTTCTTCAAAAAAGCTATTAACTCTTTGTCAGCTTGTTTTCTACTTTCTAAGGCCTTTTTTAGAGTTACCAATTCTTCCTCCATCATCATGTGCCTATTTACCAGGTCATCATACTTGACTTTTCTTTCTTCCAACTACTCATCTTTTTCTCTCAACTATTGGTTCAAAGGGCATTTATCTTTTCTTCTTTCAGGAGTTGGTCTTTTAGAAACTCTTGATGACTTTTGCTATTATCGGGCTCAATCCTCAGTTTATCCAACTTCTTTTGCAGGTCTTCCTTATTATTGACTCCTTTTCTTTTAGGTTTCATGGTGATGGATAGCCTATCTTGCATCTGGCTTTGTTCTTTCATCCCTTAGAGCATCCTGGATAAATTGTCATTCCTCCACTTTAATAAATTAGGGCTAACTGAGGACTCCTTTTGATGCTCCTCCTTATGGACTACAATAAGTCACCCCTAGTCACTTTTAATGGCGTCTATCTTGGCCAAAAACTTAGCCTTTTCAAGCAGACCAATATACTATACCAACCCCTAGGTGTTTCGCACATATTGTACTCCTCCAAACTATTTGGCTACCAATGAGGGTGAGTAACTGATATAACCAGTCAAGTCGATTACTAGAACCCATGATTTATCACCACAGCTCATAAGATGACTTCAGCTGCTTACCCAAGGAGCTTTCCATCTAAAATTACTCTAAGGGAGTGCTTGATACTTTTCTAACCAAGCCTTCTCATCTAGGTCATTCCACTCTTCATTCAAAACCAACCTAAGACGCCTCGTGTTGAACCAACATAAATTATTGAAGACTTCTCTTGATGTCTCCATATGAATAACAGAGGAATACAACACCGTTTTCCTCCTTTCTTATGCAATCTATAATGGTTTAGAGATAGGAAAGTTTTAGCCAAGATTGCTGAAGTGGGTTTATTTATCATCTGCTCATACTCGACAAAGATATTGGCAGCTTCAATACTGATAATCCCAACGACTTTTGAAGCGCTACTCAGTATTTCTCTTCTCCTAGTTTTCGTTTGTCTTTATCTGCCTTCAGTTTATTATCAATCATCTTCCATTTAAACTCTCAATTAGATGTCTTGTACTATCAACTTGGTCTAGATATAGCAATTTTGCAACCACTTCAACTGTATTCTTAATTCTTTGCTTGAAATACACTTTGTAAAGGTCATTTGGGAAACTCAAGATTTGGGCATACTCTTCAATGGTAGGGGTCATATCAACATCCTAAAAGGTGAAACATTTGTAGTCCGGATCCTATAAGTGCATTAAAGCTTTGAATGTGAAAATCTAAACTAGGATTTTTATCAAGTGAGCAATTCTCCCATAACTTTTTCTCAAACAGATTCTCATCTATGTACCCTAGAATTGGCTTCAGCTTTTTTATGCTGTCCATAAAGCAATGTACTTTGGTTATGTGCGGTAATTCCTCAACCTTAGTCCTTGGGTAATGCCCTTCAACTAGTTGTATTCAGATCTTTCCCCATATTCTGAAAAGGTTATGGAAGTCATGGTCTTAGCTTAAAAATCCTGCAAAGTTCAAGATTTTAATTAGGTTTACCTTGAAACAGAATGAATTTTTAAAGAGTTTGTACTCTAAAGGCAGTTCTAGGTCATTACATAAAGGTTGAGTTTTCTAACTGGTCTCAAAAAGTCTATGGACTGCCTAGTGAATACCTTAAGTGAAGGCAATATAGGGGTTTACAAGGAATGATTGGGGCACGATATGACTGTCATTACCGAGTAAACACTTAGCTCATAGTTGGATGTTTCACGAATCTAAACCTCTACTAAAAGTCATGAGACAGACTATTACTCCACCTAACATAGAATTGGGTTTATTTGCCAAATTAAAATGTATAAAGGCATTAATCCATACTTGATGTACTTATACATGAACAAGAAGTAAAAATGCTAAAGCGATAAAAATGTGTGCTAAAATTAAATTGAACAGACCAATAAAAGTACATAAACAATCAAGCAAACAAGCAAAGTGTAGTCTAACCAGACAAGGCCTCCTTGGTGGAGTCGTCATCCTATTGCAGGGCGACGCCAATTGTGCACTAAATACCTCTTGAGAGGTATCGGGAAAGGAAAGGGTTTTGGGTTTAACTATAAAATTATTCAACAGTGGACCTAGTATTGTGGTTACTAGAAAACCTATGTTCTATGAGAGTCCAGATAAGGAATTGGTTGTGTAAGGAGAAGACGCATCACCCCTAATGCACCCTACCTAAGATAGACTGCATTATTGTTTGATTGTTTTTCTAGGTCAAGTTTCTATTCATTGGTATTTTTCTAAGGTCCAAGAAAGATCTTCCTTTGTGAGAGAGTCTCTACCTTATTAGGTGTAATCTTAACCTTTCTAAAGTCTAAATTTTAACATCGCATTTATTTTGCATTTTGTATCTTTAATACCTAAGGATGCACTTTAATATGTAGTTTTACACCCTCAAATATTAAAGTTTACATCTAAACTCTAATATAAAATGAACAAAATTATTGGTGAAAGGTCTTTGACATTTTGACCAAATCTTAACGAATAATCATAAACTAATAATGATATCCATTTTTTGCATTTTTTAAAACATGAGAAAGATGCAATTTTTTATTCTTTTTTCTTTTGAAAACATGCTTGGGAAACTTTTAGAATGTGGTCGCATGTATAAACAAAACATTTTTTAAAATGATTTTTTTTAATTTTAAAAAAATTGTTTTTTTTTCAAAATTTTAGAGAAAAAATTTGGTTTTTTTTTCAAACTTTTAGAGAAAACTGAGTATTTTTAATATTGGATTTGTATCTTACAATGTAAGTTTATTGGAAAAATATGCAAAAAAATCATAAATATTTTTAAAATGACCCTCAGAATTTTTTATTTTTTTATTTTTTATTATTATTATATTATTATTAAATATATTGGGTTGGGTCGGGCGATCATCTGGTTCGAGCCCAACAGGGTTGGGTTGGGCAAACAATGGCCCAACAAACATGTTCCCCTATCTTTTTTATGGGTTGGGTTAGCCGAGCCATCTAGGACAGACCCAGCCAAACAAGTCGGGCCTTCTATTTTTTTGGGTGGATCGAACCCAGTCAAACCATCTAGGCTGGGCTGGAATAGGTCCAGTCCACGTGGTCGCTAGCCTAGCCCAGCAACCACGCTAATTATTTACTCTATAAAGCTGAGGAAAAGAAAAAAAAATGGAAGGGAAGAGTACCTGGTGTGGGGGCTTTAGTTGTGATGAGGAGGTCCGACTGGTGGTTGTAGAGGCATTGGTTGAGGAAACGGTGATTGGCGTTAGCTGTTGGATGAGGAAGAAACCTTCAGCTAAAAGGAAAAAAAAAATTGGTGTGATGGTTCTTATCACCGACGAGGGGATGGGTTGGTGAAGGAGGTTGAGTTGTGGTTGTTCACGGTGATTCTGAGGCTGTGATGGTTGGAGAGAGAGTGGGGAGAGAGGAAAGAGAGAGCTATGAGCTGGGAAACAATAGGATAGGGGCTGCTTTTTTTGTTAACTTTGCACTCGCTTTTCTCCTCCTGCAGGCAATGGAATCCACCC
>Ga0325404_1006166_pt1 | contig 12603 bp, 11 predicted proteins | sample PopdelMetagenome_18_FD_205664 | JGI IMG/M metagenome (GOLD analysis project Ga0325404, IMG submission 205664) | Populus deltoides microbial communities from Bellville, Georgia, United States - Xylem-Control-R1 | ecosystem: Host-associated > Plants > Phyllosphere > Stem > Wood/Secondary xylem... | reverse complement strand
TTATCTCTTTCAGGGAACCAGCCTTGATGCATTGTGAGTGAGACAAGATAGCACATGATCAAAGTGATGCATCTTATCTCCAATGTGATTCCTGTGATCCTGGTAGTGATTTTAGAAACTCTAGTGTAGACTGGGGACTTTATCAAATTCTCCTTATCAAAATCCAAACCCTAAACTCGGATTTGATTTCTCTGCCTCTGCATTTTGAATCATATTTATCTGGGGTAAGTACAAAAAATAAAGCATATAAATCTTACAACTCTACGAAGAATTGGTTCCAACGATGAGCAGAGCTTCTGTAGACTATCCACCTTGAGAGCTTCTACAATTACACTGCAGAAAGCATATAAATTTACATTAAAATCCAACTCAAAGGGAATGTCATGCAATGAGATACTTTAGATTTATTGTGTTTCCCAGTAATCACATATAGAAACCAATGAAAATAAATAATAGGAAGCTGCTCTCAACAAATGTACTTCAATTTCAAAACAAAAAAGTTCAATTTATTTGGGAAAGATTTTGGTTTGATGAGGTAAAAAGCATTTAGAGATGACGCTCCTTTGTGGCAAGCCTCCATTTAAGTATCATTGGTATTTACCAATGTGCAATTCCAACATCAGTCATCCTAGAAACCACGATGCATGTGCATCCAAAAATCTGTTCATTGTCAAATACACAAGATAATGTACTTAGTGTGTGGTTTTACTCATGATTCTCTTTATTTAATTCTAGTTCTGTTAGTCCGAGGAAATAAAGGTTTTACTAGTCTTTATTAAACAAGTCTTGACCCATGAGATTAGCATGCAACAAGATCTATATATGGTTAAGTATATATGTAAACTAGGGTAGAAATCAGTCCATAAGGTTAGTGTTGACAGCTCATGAATGTCTCAGTAAGCTCCAGGAAAATTCTAAATTTGCTGAAAATGCATGCACAAAGGAGAAAAGATCAGATACTTTCAGTAACTATTTATTGCAGGGAACAGTGCATAAGAGGATACTGTGTCCGGAATCTTCCAATGAACATAAAAGTGAAGGTAATTGGTTTTGGTTTCCCTTTCAATCCACTCCATGTCAACCAAAGAAAAGGCTAAACAGAAATCATATTTCAAGCTTCGTTGAACTTTAGTAGAAGAGAAAGATTAACCCACTCATACCCTAGATTTTGTTAATCCAGCTTAGAAGATTTACTAACCAATTCTCAGAAAAAATAAATAAAAAAAAAAACCAGGTCAATAGGCTTTCGCATCTTTCAATCTTGACCACCATTTCAAGCATCCAAATATACAGCTATGCTGACAACTTTGAGAGATAATCAGGTCAAAAAATGATCCAGCAGAACAGAACCCAAAGTAGCAGGACAGAACCCATGTTTAAAGTTTTAATGTAATCAAACGAACAGCTAAAATGAGAGTCAACGCAATTCAACAATTAATACAATTTTCCAATTACACCAACATTAGATTATAACCACAAATTTCAAATTTTAAACTGAAAAATTACTTAAATTAACATTTAAAATCAACTAATATTCAAAAGAAAAAAACAAACAATTTATAGTCATTTATTTTAAAATTTACCTAGCTAAAGCAGGTCTTTTACGCTCTGGCTGCTGCTGCTGCTGCTCCCCCTCCTCTGCTCCACCACCTTCTAAGCCCCTTTTCCTTCTAGCCATGCTATTAGTTCTCTCCATATACCTAGTGTGCATGTCTCAAAACCCTAACCCCTTCTTCTTCTTCTTCTTCTTCTACTTAAATCTGCAAAACACCACTTACAATTTCACGCTATCAATCAATCAAAAATCCTCACTAATCAGACAGATCCACACTACCACAGTAATCTAGCTCAATTTCCACCAGAAAAACACACACAAATCCAAATTTAGAAACCAACGATAACGACTGCAAAAGACAAAGTAGAAAAGACAGTGATTTTTCCTCTAATTTTCACGCAAACCAAACAGATTTTGCAACTGAAAAAGTAATTATAGCGGCAAAGAGAACCTGACAGATAATTTTGGACTGCGAAAATAAAATGATGCGTGTTTGGTGAGAGCAAAAAAAAAAAAAAGGTTATATCGAGAAAAACGAAATCATAGAGTACTGTTGATTAATTTAAATAAGTAAATACACATAAATAAAGTACTTCAGATTGAAATGGACTTTTTTATTTCTGTGCATTTTTCTTTTTTTTTTTATATAGCAATTTGAATAGTATTTCTTTTTCACCCCTATAGATTCATTGATTCCACCTATTATCCCTGGAGTTTAAGATTTTCCAATATTATCCTTCCAGTTTGGAAGATTCAATGTTACCTTAGTCTTTGAGTATTCTACTTATTCAATTTTGTTTTTGATTTTTTCTATATTTATAACATTTTATGGGGATTTTAAAGGAAGAAACGAGATAGAATTTTAAAAAAATATGAACAGTTGTGAATTTTTTCGGTAGTTATTAGTAACAAAGAGTGAAATTGAAAAACATTTTAAGGCTATAGGACTAGTGTTGAGAAATTATAAATTAAAAGTTAAAAGTGGTAATTAATGAATCTATAAGGATAGAAATGTAGTTTACCGCAATTCTGGGGGTATTGTTTGTTTTGTTAGTATGTTGGTCTTCTTTGGAGACTTGTACTGAAGCCACAGAAGAGAGAATGATCACGTACTCTATGCACTGCTGTAATCCTTATTATTCTAATCCAATGACGTCACTGGGATGACTTTTCGTATGAGAGGTCTATTTTTGCTAAAGTATATGTAGCCCTTATTATTTTATGATTTTCCACTTTTATCTTATTTTTAGTATTTCCACCTCATTTATTAAAACCTAATGGAAGAAAAAATCCACTTTCTTCGTCTTTTTTTTCCTTCATTTTATTAATTTCCTCTACTTCTTTCATACCAAACCATGCCTGCAATATTTAAGAATAAATATTTTTTAATAAAATAAAACTCAATTGTACAAAATAAAAAGAATTATTCAAAAATTAAATACAAAAAATAATTTTTCAAAAACATTATTCAAAAAAGTCTACAAAACTCATAGCTACCATAATATCAATATAAACTGATCGAGAAGAAATTAAAAATAATTATAAAACTAATTTAAAAAAAATAATGTAAAATGTTGAAATCGCAAAAGATATTGAGAAAAAAGGATCTCGAATTGTATAAATTTGTCAAACTCGTTACCCATGTCAATAGATCGGAAGCATTACAAATAAAAAAGCTCTAAAGTCCATTCTCCATCAAATCAAAGGTTGAAAGATTAATACAAAGAAAAAAAACCACACAAAAATTGTGATTAAAAGAATGGGGGAGAAAATTAAAATAAAAGATAAATTAGAGGGTATCAAAAAAATTTAAATTTGAGGGTTAATTTAAAAACAATTAAATTTTAAGAAAAGAAAAAATAAATCAAAAGAATGAGGATTAAATTGAAAACAATAAAAAAAAACATAAATTTTGATTGAAGGATAAAATTGAAAACCAACAAAACTTTAACAAAAAAGTTAAAGGAAAAAAATCAAAAATTAAAAAATAATAATTAAATTAAAATATATATATATATAACAAATTATAATTCAATGACTAAATTGAAAACAACTAAAGTTTTATAATATGACAAAGGACGACAATAAAAAAGCAAAAGGGCTGAAAATGACAAATCTAAAGAAAAGAGGACAAAGATGCATTTTCTCTTGAAGAAAAAAAAGAAAGAAGAGAGAGAGAAAAAATAAATGATCTCCGACAAGAAACCGATCATAAAATGTTGATATGCGCCACCTCGTAAGGAAAAGGACATAGCGGTGAATCAAATGAAATGGTGGAAGGGCATGTTTGGGCACCTGATGGATCTGCACATACCACCCAAACACTGCGGACGACACCAACTCGCTATCAAGTGAATGTGACGCTTCAACACCTTTTTCAAATAAAATAATTGTTTCCCAATATAAAAACACCAAAATGCCCTTCATGGACCTGAGAATCATTAAAAAAAAATCACAGTGAAAAGTACACATAAGCCTCTAGACACAAGCCTTGATTTTTATTTTTTGTAAGGATATAATAGTATTTCTATTATATTTCAAAATACAAAAATCCAAAAAAAGCTCTCAGTTAACAACTCAATGTAAATAAGTATTTAAATTGTTTCAATGTTTTTGAAAAGACTAAAAAGCCATTAGGCAACAACTCAATAAATTGTTAAATACAGAGACAAAACCGTATTTTTACCATGCAAAAATGTGAAATACTAACATATCCTTAAACAACCTTTAAATTACTAATGAATTAATTGTGAAGACCAAAATACCCTCTACATCGTTACACTTTTTTTTTTAACTCAGGATAGAAGGGTAATTATAATGTAGAAATTCACAGTAAAGTGTATCTGCTGCTATAATGAAAAATCCACTCAAGTTAGAGTTTTTTTTTTATTTTTAATTGAACTATAAAAGCTACTTACATAATCACATGACACTTTTGTACATTTATATTATTCTAAACAACCATGTGATGTATCAATGAGTTAATATAAAATTATTTTAGGCTAAACTTTTAAACTAACATTATATCAAGAATTTAATAATTAAAAATTTGAATCACATGACTCTCGCTCTTCCCAAGATAGTGGTGGATTATGCAACTTTCTAAACTAAAGAGTTTTATTTAAGATGCTTGCTGGTGGATTTACATAAAACCACTGTCGTAGTTTCACCCAATAAATTGATATTTTAGGGCTGACATGGTCATAGATTATATTAGAATTATGGAGAGAAATGATTAATAATATATTAATCATAAAATGACGTGGACAGATTTAATTATGTGTATAAATTTTATTAATTTGTTTCGTGAATTAATTAAGTTTATCTAATAATTTTTCATACAATGATGATTGAAAATCCAATCCTCTTTTATTAATTTGTTAGAAGTGCTGAATATTTTTGTCTCCTATAACTTAATTTTATTTTTGTTATGTTATTTATCTCACTTTCCTTCTGCTTTTGGAACATTTGAGTAATATTGTTAATTATATCTTTTCCTTTTCTTTTAAAATATTATTCTTATTTTTTTAGGTATCAATATTATATTTGCAAGATTGTGTTGCTTTTTGTATAAAAAAAACTAAATTAGAGGATAATCAAGGTAATTTTCTCTTTATTTTGTAAGCTACGTAAATAATAATTAAGAAAATATAGGAATCTAGGTGAAAGATTGAGGAATATACAGGGGCTGAAATATAATTTGCCGGTTGATATTTTTAAGCTTCTAGAATGTACTGTGTATCATTGGATTGTTGCTTCAGTTTTGTTGTTGTAATCGTCCGAGAGAGGCATCTATCGTGCGATTTTAAAAGGTTCAAGTGATACCTGCCACGTCACATCAACGTGTATTTTACCGCTCGAGTGACGTCAATTCTACAGACGTCACTTGCTTCTTTTATACTTATATATTGCATGTGTTGCTTCGGAGATAAAATGGGATAAGTTTTCCTGGACAACATTAATCAATAAATAATATGCCCCCCATTACTTTTTTCATTTTTCTTCATTTTTTATTAATAGAAAATTGGAGACCTTTTTTTTTTCCAAAATCATATAAAAAGCAGTGGTGAAAAATTTTTATAAGCAAAGTAGTTGAAAATTGCAACCATAGTTTTGCTTTCTTCCAATAAAAAAAATTAAAATTAATTTTTTTCATTATGCGTCTAGAAATGATAGTTTTAAAATCCCACCCAAAAAAATACAAAATAAATCACAAGTTCAAGAGAGTTTAATCTCAAGATAAAAACAACATATTCCTAACAATATATATATATATATATATATATATATATATATATATAAAGCTAAGAACAAAGTTTTATATAGATCAATCCTGGTTTTTATCCTAATTAATTATTCTTTTATTTTTTTAACCTGAACTAGTCTAATCACCGAGTTGATTGTATTTTGAGTTGACTTGCCATGCAAATCCAAGCAGTGAATTGTTACAACTAAGCCTACTTCTCTTTCAGAGTCTACTGCATCTTCACTCCCTCTCATTACCATCAACATCTCCAGCCAGTTGCCATACAAACTCACATCCTCAAATTATCCTTCTTGGTGTGCAACTTTTCTCACCATTCTCATTGGATATGATCTAATGAAATATCTGGATGACACTCTTTAATGCCCTCCCACACCTGATGCACACTCTTCTGCCTCTGCTGTAGCACTCCATGCATACTAGAACAGACATGACTAGTTGTTGCTAGATGCTATTTTTGCTTCTGTTTCTGAAGCAGTTATGTCCTTTATTGCTATGACCACAACAAGCCGTGATGTTTGGCAACATCTTGCCTGCTTGTTTGCTAGCAAATCTCGGGCTAGAATTATGCAGTTGAAAGAAGACCTTACCCTTATGCAAAGGAGCTCTCGCACGGTGTCTGAGTTTCTCCATGCAGTCAAGGTAATTGCAGACGAACTCTTTCTGATTGATGCACCCGTTTCAGATGATGATTTGACATTATATATGCTTAATGGACTTGGTTCTGAGTTTAAAGATATGGTGGCACCCATTCACACAAAAGAAATTGCCTTATCCTTTGCAGAATTACATGACCTGTTAATTGGCCATGAACAGTATCTCAAACGCAAAGATGCCCACTCTTCTTCAACACTGGTTGTCATTGTAAACACCTCTCAACGAAGGTCCTCTAATCCGCGTTTCAGAAACAATAAGAATCGTTTCAAACGGAATTTCTCCAACACTGCTTCTCCCAAACGACGCTCTGTTGTGTGCCAAATATGTGACCGTCCCGGTCACACTGCCAAGAATTGTATCAAACTGCAGTCTTCACCCACTGCCAATTATACTACTTCTTCGGCTCTATCAAAAGACAAATGACTTCTTGACTCCGCTGCCTCTCACAATATCACGTCTGACTTGGCTAATCTCTCCATTCACTCTGAGTATGATGGCTAGGATGAGGTGGTTCTTGGTGATGGTACAGGTTTGCATGTTGCTCATATTGGTTCCACCACTGCCTCTTCTCCTTCTAGCCCTTTTAATTTGAAAGAAACCCTGCATGTGCCCCTCATTCATAAAAACTTGATCTTTGTTCATAAGTTTACTCTTGACAACAATGTTGTTGTTGAATTTCACCCTTTCTTTTACTTTGTGAAGGATTCAAAAACGAGGGCAGTACTCATGCGCGGTAGGTGTGAAGATAGAGTTTATCCAGTGGAACTATGTTCTCCCTCATTGTAAGCTCATGCCATCACTTTGGATAGAGCTCGTACCTCTCTTGATTGCTGGCATCATAGGCTGGGACATCCCAGTTCACAAACTTTATCCTCTCTTATTAATAGTTATCATTTACCTGTGTCCCCCTTTAAGTCTTCATTATTGTGTGTTTCGTGTCGGTGCAATAAATCCCATAAATTGCCTTTTAGTGTTACTTCCCTTACAAGTCATAATCCTCTCGAATATTTGTATACTGATGTTTGGGGACCATCACTGGTTCTTTCTGTTGAAGGCTACCGCTACTATGTACTCTTTATCGATCATTTTACTAAGTATCGCTGGTTTTATCCTATGCATAACAAGTCGAATGTGTCTTCTATATTTGTCCAATTTACCACTATGGTTGAAAATCAGTTTTCTAGAAAAATTAAAAAATTTTATTCTGACAATGATGGTGAATTTATCAAACTTAGACCTATCCTTGCTGCTCGTGGTATTAGCCATTTTACTACTGCAACACATACTCCCCAACAGAATCGCATCGTTGAACGCCGCCATCGATATATTGTCGACACTGGTATGGCTCTCTTACATCATGCTTCGGCTCCTTCAACTTACTAGACTTGTGCCTTAGCCATAACAGTCTATCTTATTAATCGTCTTCCCACTATCTTACACTCACGTCAAAGTCCTTTTAAAGTGTTATTTGGTCGAGTTCCTGACTACAAAAAGTTGCACACTTTTGGTTGTCAATGTTATCCATGGCTTGTTCCATATCGTGACAATAAATTTCAATGTAAATCCCAACCTTGTGTTTTTCTTGGGTACTCCCTCACCCAACATGCATTTCAATGTTTGAATATTCACACTGGTAAGATTTATTTATCTCGTCATGTCACCTTTGACGAAAGCATTTTTCCCTATAAACTGGCACCATCTTTGGCCGATCCTCCTTCTGCCACACAGTGTCAAGCATCTTCCCCTCCTCATGTTCCTCCAATTTGCATGGTTCCATTAGAGACTCCTATCACCACACCTCTCATGCATAATGGTGCAGCAACCGTGCCTCCTTCTCCTATACCAGGTATGCCCCCATCTTCTCCTCTCAATACTTCATCCTCCTCTGTCTCTCCACTTCCAGCTGCCCCTGTACTGCCTGGCCGAACACATCCCATGGTCACCCGAGCTCAAAACAATATCTTCTGTCTTAAGCAACTCTCAGTCACCACCAAGCATCCTTTTGACCTGCCATTGGAACCCACCTGCATCTCTCAGGCTCTCAAAGATCCCAGGTGGGGTAAAGCCATAGCAGCAGAATTCACTGCCTTAGTCTCTCATGGCACTTGGCGTCTGGTTTCTCACCCTTCTGCTACCAATTTAATTGGTTGTAAATAGGTGTTTAGGATTAAACGTCATCCAGATGGTACTGTGGATCGCTTCAAGGCATGTCTTGTAGCTAAGGGATTTAATCAAAGGCCGGGTGTCGACTATACTGAGACCTTTAGCCCAATCATAAAATCAACCACTATTTGTCTTATCCTCTCCATTGCACTGTCACATAACTGGTCTCTCAAGCAGCTGGATGTTAACAATGCGTTTCTTCACGGTCAGTTAACTGAGCAGGTGTTCATGCATCAACTTGTTGGCTTCATTGATCAGTCTCATCCTCATCATGTTTATTCTCTTCAGAAGTCCATTTATGGCCTCAAGCAGGCGCCTAGAGCCTGGTATACTGCTTTACGTTCCAGCCTCCTTGCCCTGGGGTTCTTTAATTCATAGTCAGACAGCTCATTGTTCATTTATGCTCAAGATAGTATTCTGCTTTATGTACTGGTCTACGTTGACGATTTAATTTTCACCGGCAATAACAACTCTTTTCTGCAGCATATTGTTAACTCTTTAAGTTCAACTTTCTCTTTAAAAGAGCTCAGTGACTTGCACTATTTTCTTGGGGTAGAGGTCATTCCAGTTCAGCAAGGTTTATTTCTGTCACAGAATCGGTATATTCATGATCTTTTTTCCAAGTTAGACATGGCTGGTGCGAAGACAATTCACACCCCAATGTCTGTGTCTGCTAAACTCCAGCTTAATGATGGTTCAACTGGTTGTGATGCCACTGAATGCAGACGCACCATTGGTTCTCTCTAGTACCTTTCACTTACTCGTCCTGACCTGGGCTTTGCAATCAATCGCCTTGCTTAATTTATGCACAAACCATCAGTAACGCGCTGGCAACATGTTAAACGTCTCTTGCGTTATGTCAAACAGACAATTCACTTTAGTCTCTTGCTACGCCGCCAGTCCAATCCTGTGCTTCGGGGGTTCTCTAATGCTGACTGGGGTGGTGACCTTGATGATCGCAAATCCACCACCGCTTACATCATTTTCCTGGGTGATAATCCTATCAGCTAGCGCACCAGAAAATAAAAGGTTGTGGCTCGTTCCTCTACAGAAGCTGAGTATAGGGCATTTGCAACTGCTGTTTCTAATATTGCATGGATAAAATCTCTTCTTGATGAACTTGGGCTCCCGCTACGTGCACCTCCTCTCCTACTCTGTGATAATGTTGGTGCTACTCAACTTAGCCTCAATCTTGTTCTTCATTCTCGAATGAAGCAAATCGCTATTGACCTTCACTTTGTCCGCGACTATGTTCATCGTGGCCAATTGCGTGTTGCTCATGTTCACACGAACGACCAGCCTGCAGATTTACTAACCAAGCCTCTTGTCAGGTCTCGTTTCGCTCTATTACGTGACAAAATCCATGTTGCTGCTGGAACATCTATTTTGAGGGGTCGTATAAGGAAAATACCATGACTTCAGCTCATCAGGGATCTACACCATGACTTCAGCTCATCAATGATCTCATTCTATGTTTAGCACCTCTGTTTTATTATGTTTCCTAAATAGTTGCAGCCGTGTATATTCCTTTACTAGCTTTCCTTACATAGTTACATGTTCTGTAATATATATAGGCAATATTGTGCAATGAATATCAATCAAGTTATTCACCAAATCATTCGTGAAATCCTTTTAACATGTTTCATCTACTGAGCCTAAACCATATGCCAAAATCATGTGCGCGCTAATTGTAGATATAGGATTTCTTCAAGGGTGTATGGGGTGGGGTAAATGGCACTATATGGATGATGCCAATCACCCATGCTCCTTAAAAAATGGCACTCCAAAGAGCCCAACAATGATGAGCATTTGGTGCAAGCTCTAAAGTAGTAATGCATCTTTGGTCATTGTTGGCCAATAATAACCAGCCCTTTGCATTCAACAATAAATAAAGACACCTCGGAACATCTGTAGTATAAAGCATCATCAATGAGCAAGTAGTGTTGCAAAGTAGGGATAAGAAGACCAATATCTCAGGATGCCTCTCAGGTCCTAAACTCAGACACAACTCCTTCTCTTTGGGACCCTCAAATTCAAACGCTCTACTTTTTTCTCTCTAACTTTGCTCCATCTCTCTCTAAAATTCCTACTTTTATTTGTGAATGAATGGTGAGGAAAACAAAAATCAACCCTATGTCTCCCTTTCATATTGGAGCAAAGTCTAATATGTGTCTTCATCCCACTTGCTTTGCAACTATAACTTGTAAATTTCTTTTCCCCGTATGTAAGATGTTTTCCTATATCTTCCTTCCCTAAGAAAGGTCTTGTTAAAGATAGAAACTCCTTATGAACAGCTACATTTCCTAACCTTATTAATTTTATTTTGTGCATGACAAGAAATTTAATCTAAAAAAATTCTCTCATGCAAAGGGATAATATAAATATTTAGGCTTTGTCCATTAAGCCTTTAATTCAAGTTTTCTTGCAGACAGAGCTACACAAGTGACCTGCACATTTGTTATTGAATTGTTTAGGATTGAATAAAATAAATAGCGTTTTACTTTCAAGATTGAGGTAGAGGTCACCTGAAGGGTCTAACTCAACTGGTCAGGTCCTGGTTTGTTCTCTAAAGGTCGCCAGTTCGAGTCCCACAAACCTCAGGGTCACTGGAGGCTTACATAGTCGTTAATTTCAGGGCCCGTGGGATTAGTCGGGGTGCGTGTAAACTGGCCTGGACATCCACATTAATAATAATAAAAAAAATTTCTTGCAGATAGAGCTACATGAGTGAGAAGAATGAAGGGCAACAATGGGAATTGGTTTGTGTTTATTTAGGAACTTTAATATTGCATGACTGGTCTCAAATTTATTATTTAGAAATATTGGTATTTATTAGGATTTTAGTTTCGTTCTAGAATTAAGACTGACTTGGTTTTCCTATTTTATCTGGTTTGGTGCCACCTGCACATTCGTTATTGAATTGTTTAGGGTTGAATAAAATAAATGGCGTTTTACTTTCAAGATTGAGGGTGTCTCTCTTGGTTTGATCCCTTCAAGATCGAGTGTCTCTCTTGTTGGTGATTTTCATTTCTATTCTCTTAGTTTGATTTAGAAATTTTGTTCATCTTGTCCTTCATCAATAAGCCTATTCAGTTGCACACTCACTTGGATTAACTGATAGGGCTCAGGGTACACAAGGCTAATTAAAGGCAAGGTAGCAGGGCCTTGACTAGCCATTAGGCCCAATGGGATGGGGATGCTTCGATATTTGGCTTGGTAGATTTGGAGGACTCATGAGGGTGGTCCAGGATCACCCTTAACATTTCTTAATAAGATCTGAGAATATTAAATGCATATCCCTTCTAAAAACGTGGCACCTATCTAACCTTTCATTATGCTATGCACTTGTCACAATCCTAACAATCAAGTAGCCCATCCATGACCTCATTTGAAGACTTTTTACCATTCATTTCTCTTGGTGGCTTCTCTTTCTAATGTCACTCTCTCACTATATCACCTTAGTTTGCTGTGCTCTCCACACACCCTTAAGACATATCCTTTTTGGATAATAGCACATAACCATCACTTTTTTCAGTATTTCTACATCCTTTTCCTCCACAACATCCTCTCTTGTTAAAATTGCCTACTCTTTCCTTTCGAGCCTCTCTCTAAAGTTCTTGTTTTCTATTTAAGCCTCGTTAATACACAACACTATCTTGGCCCCTTACACCTTTGAAAGAATCTTGTATCCTACTAATAATCACCAAACCATTCCACCAAGTCATTTGACAAATCTTGTGGCACAGGTGGCAGCACAATTACAGGAACCCTAGAAAAATACAAGAGGAAACGGGAACAAAAACAACTTAAATAGACAGAGTGATATCTCAATTATGCATAACAAGATTGCAGTTGAGAAATAACTGATTCAAAATTTTCTAGTTTAGAAAAAGAAGAATGATTAAAATTACCTATTTCGCAAATATGACAATAATGGCACCTCATTAACAAGGCCATGATCTTC
>Ga0325404_1006165_pt1 | contig 12604 bp, 6 predicted proteins | sample PopdelMetagenome_18_FD_205664 | JGI IMG/M metagenome (GOLD analysis project Ga0325404, IMG submission 205664) | Populus deltoides microbial communities from Bellville, Georgia, United States - Xylem-Control-R1 | ecosystem: Host-associated > Plants > Phyllosphere > Stem > Wood/Secondary xylem... | reverse complement strand
ATATATAGCTTACACTATAAATATACAACTCGATATTATGCAAAATTATTAGAAAAACTTGCGAGAAAATCATAAATATTTTGAAATGACCCTTAAATTTTTTTTGAATTTTTTTATATATTTTAAATATTTTGATATTATTATTAAATATATTGTATTGGACCTGGCCTAGCTAGCCATCCAGGCTAGGCTGAAATGGATCCAGCCTAAGTCAGTCTGGTTGGGCCAACTAGTGCCCAACAAGCTTCTCTTTTTTTTTACTAGGTTGGACCTAGCCTAGCCATCCGAGCTAGGTTGAAACAGGTCCAACCCATCGTTGCATGGTCACTGGCCCAACACAATAACCATGCTTAATTATTTGTGCCAATGCATGTAGAATGCAGTGGCCGGGGGGAGATTTGGGGAAGAAAAGGAAGAGGAAAGATTGCTTAGCTAGAGAAAAAACATTGTTGGTGTTGTTCCTAGTGGTGCAAGAAAGAAGTTGTTGGTGGGGGCAACGACGATGGACACATGGTGGTGTAAAGGAGGCTGACGGAGGAGATGAAAGAAATTGGGGAAATGTTGATTTTTTCCCAACTTTGTCTTTATTAGGGATACTTTTTAGAAAGGACTTGATAGGCATGTAACGTAGGCTTTGACTCTTGGTTATGAAAAAAAAAAAGATATTTGTAGGCTTAAAAGATGTTTAAGGGATTTTAATACTAAGGATCACCGGTGCTCGTTTCTAGACCATTTTTTGGTCCATGGATTCCTAGACCTTAGGATTGACTTGCAAAATGGTTTGGCGTGCTTCCCAGTGTCAGGTTTTGAGCCTCTTATCTTTGTTTTCTTCATTTGGTTTGAGCACCATCATCATATTCGATATTTTGTTTGGACACCTTTAGTAACTGAGGATCATTTTGTTTATTTAGATTACTTTTCTAATTTTCACACTTGTCTTTAGTGTGGGGTTTAAGCACCATCATCATATTCAATGTGACCAGTTTGCAATTTTTAGTCTCTAAATGGAATTCTAGAGCTTTAATTCAGGCAGGGCCAAATCCTAGTGAAATTTAACATCTTTAAGTACAACTTTCATGGATAAGGTTGCCTAAAATTCTAATATTCATCTATTCTAAAATTAGTTAGAAGTCAGGTAGTGAAATCTGTCATGTTAGAAATAGCTTGTCCATTCAATGATATTTTGCCTATATATGACGTTATATAATTCCAATTGAGGCAAGACCAATGTCAAATGTTAGCTAACTCAATTCTCTACAACTTTTATATAAAATATTACAGCAATTGCTATCAACTTCTATTTCTAACGATAGTTTTAATTCTGATAACCAAAGTGTCCTATTATGAACAACTTGACCTCTTAATGTTATTTTGCCCATATCTATAGTTCTATAACTCCAATTGAGGCAAGGACAGTGCCCAATGTTAGCTAACTCATTTATCTACTGTTGGGGATTCCGACCGGTGATGTTTTGATAGTTGCCCATTGGAGGCTTAACACACTGGCACACAATATTTAACGTGGTTCGGCAAACCGCCTACATCCACGAGAGAGATCCATCTTATTAGAGATAGAGAAACGATACAATACAAATACATGGAGGAGGAGGATCACTTCACTCTAACTCAACTCCCAACTCTCATTGCTGCATTTGCAGCTGCTGCCCTTGGCAACCCCTCTTTCTCTCTTCTTCTCTACTCACATTCTGCACTCTCACTCTTTCTATACTTTCCTGCTCTCTCTCGGTGCCTATTTATAGGCAAGAATGGTGCCACCAGCTCCAACTCTTGTTCAACAATGGTGGCTGCCAACCTTTGACATTTGGGATGGGTTGCTGCATTTGTCAATGGACGGTGCCGTCCATTAATGGTTGCTGCATACTAATGGCAACAAACCCTACAATCTACAACTTTTATATAAAACATTACAGCAATTTCTATCATCTTCTATGTCTAACAGTAGTTTTAATTTTGAGAATAAAACTGTCATGTTTCGGATAGTTTGACCTCTTAATGATATTTTTCCCATATCTAAAGTTATACAATCCCAATTGAGGCAAAACCAATGCCAAATGTTTGCTAATTCATTCATCTACAACTTTCATATAAAACTTTATAGCAATTTCTATCATTTTCTATATCTAACAGTAGTTTTAATTCTGAGAACCAAACTGTCCTATTACGGACAGTTTGACCTCTTAATGGTATTTTATCCATATCTAAAGTTATATAACTCCAATTAAGGCAAGACCAGTGTCAAATGTTAGCTAACTCATTCCTCTACAACTTTCATTTAACGTTACAACAATTTCCATCATCTTCTATGTCCAATTGTGTGGGGATTTCCATTACCAAACTGCCCAGACTTGAATTCACGGATTTAGACACTAATCAAACATTTCCTATGCATCCTTTTTAACATCGTAGGATTTCATTATGTATAAACTCTATTACGACAAGCAATTGAAGTTCATTCCTTATCAAGATATCAAATCTTTCTTTTTCTTCTTCTTCTTCTTCTTTTTTGTTATTTTCATGATAACATGATTCACACAACTTCAAGCACCAATATAAAGCATATAAGTGCAAATCAAGAGATATGAAAAGAAGTTAAAAATGATTTCACTTAATGCACATTTCATCAATCATTATCATTGAACATAGAACATCATTATATTAACTTAATACCATTGAAGACTCCCCCTTCACTCATATTTTTTTTCTTTTGGCCGAATGGTGGGGGTTTCCTAACAACTCCCACCTTCATCAATTCTAATTAAAAATGTTGTGTTCCTAGACTATTTATGCTCTAGAGTATGTATTTGCATTGATTTTTCATTTACCCTAATTTAATTCAAAAATCCTAAATCACTTCATTTGGGGCTTTCTTCTCATACAACCTAACACCTCACATAACAAGTTCCAAGGGTAAATGGTTACTCTTACCTCACGAATTTGGAAGAATTTTGAGGGAGTACTTGGGTGATATTCTCCTCCTCCCTTTCGGTTTTCCTTCTTCTCCTTTTTTTTTTGCTTCAGCCGGTTCTCTCTCTCTTTCTCTACTTCAAATCCTTAATTTTTCACCTTACAATTATTCTTTTTTCACTCTTACACTTGGAAAGGGAGACATGCAAAGGATTTCTTGTTTGAAATTGAAATGGGGAAAGGGCTCTCAATGGTTTCCACCAGCTTTATAGAGAAGAAAAGTCTCGATCTTATTCTCTCACATGTATTTCTACCCCTTTCTTATTAGGACTAGGCTTTGTTTGGCTATTGTCCTATTAATTTCTAGTATTTATTCCTCTTTTTTTATACACTTTAATCCTTTATCTTGTAATTTTCCATTCCCACACTTTAATAGTTAGATTGACTTCATAATTTATTTACTTATTCTAAACTTACTCCATCAATATTGAAATTTTCTTTTTTTTTCTCTAATAAATTTAAACTTAGGGTTTACAGGGATCACATCCCATCCTTTAATGAAACATGCCTCTTCTTTGTTTCTTTGTTGTTATAAAATCAAGAAATGCTTAGCATTTTATTTTGACAAAATACTTTGATTAAACTCCAACATGCAAAATTAAGGCTTGGTAATCCTAAAAGATTAAAAGTGTTATGATTGTAGAAATGACTTGATATTTGTTAAAATAACATGATAAATAATGTGGGGTGACCAAACAAATTTTGAGCTCATATACCAAATTGAACCACACATCTTAAAGCTTAGCTTTACGAGTATGCATATTGACATGAAGTAGATTTAGTAGATATTTACTCGTGAATCATGATTCTTACAACTTTAAATCATTATGCTGGATGAGGTCAAAATTTATCAGTTCTAATCGACCTTGCTTGAAATGAGAAAATGACATTTTTGTTTATTCTTTTCACTATTCTTAAAACATACACCCTTTGCAATCTCCATTTGACCCTGGTAGAATCTTTCTTTCAAAAAGAAACCCTGACATGAATCACACCCCCATATTAATGGCAAATAAAATTGATAAAATTAAAAAAACAATTAATGATGAGATCGTTTGTTTTGCGGTGGAGAAGCACTTTTTTAAAAAAATGATTTTTTTCTTTTTGCTTGAAATTATTATTTTCCTTGTGTTTTAAGATCGTTTTGATATGCTGATGTCAAAAATAATTTTTTTAAAAAAAATATTATTTTGATATATTTTTAAGTAAATAGCATATTAAAAAGCAACTCCTACCACGATAACAAATGAGTTCTAAAGTGATGTTTTTCAATTACCTTTAAACATATCATGGTTATAATAGTTGGACGGTATATCTTTTGAATTTATTAGAAAGAATGTGTAATGTGAGTGTCAAAAAACATCACAACAAAGGAGTTATTTGCTCCAATTTCATAGCTTCCCCCAGGTGAGATCAAACCAACCCTTCCCCATTTTATACAAAATTTGACGAGACATAAGAAATCATGTGCAAATGATACAAAATTTATTATTAATCATCAAGATTTATTGATGATTTCAATATTGATTAATGGCTTATTTTATAATATAAATTATGTTTGAAATAAAATTGATAAAATTAAAAAATAATTAATGATGGGATCATTTGTTTTGTGATGGAAAAACATTTTTGAAACAAATTAAACTTTCTCTTTTCGTTTAAAATTATTATATTTTTGGTGTTTAAAAATTATTTTAACCGTGATAATATCAAAAATAAAATTTTAAAAATAAAATATATATATTTTAAAGTAAAGATGATTTTGAAAAACAAATGTAAAATTGATTTGAATAGTCTGATCATAGGTTGAGTCCACTACTTCTGCCTGGTTTCGTGGTGCTTTCTCCTGCAAATGAGTAGAAAGCATATCTTTTCTCTTTCAATTTCATAGCTAACTTCTCTCTCCGATTGTTGCAATTTCATAGCTAACTCTTTTTTTTTTAGTTTAATGTGGATGTTTAGGTCAGCTTGCATGTATCTCAACTAATTTCACGGGCCCTAAAGTTAACGATCATATAAGCCTCCAGTGGTCATCATATGAGCAATCACATGGCTCGAACCTGAGACCACAAAAGGAGCAAATCTCTTGGTCTCAAACTCTTACCACTGAGTCACCAACTAGATGGTTATTTCATAACTAACTCTTTGTTATATTGCTCCATGGCTAATTAATCTATACCATCAATTTCACAACTAACTCTTTGTTATATCGCTCCTTGCATTTTAAAAAGGGCAATTTGAACATTTAAAAAACCTAAGAATTGGAAAAGAGTAAAGAAAAAACGAGTTGTTATATTGTGTTCATTTAATCGTCATATTTTCTTTCTTAAATGGGCTCACTTGATCCCAAGCAACAAGTGTTCATAAACAAATGCAAAAAGGACATCAAGCAATTAAAACAAATTGAAGTGAGCGAATAGAAAAACTTTGGCACCGTTGACTGACTACCAAATTAACCAATATTTAACATTTGGTACTGGGAATTTGTTTGGGGCTGGGTAAATGAATAACAATTAAATAGAAATGTTGACCCGCCTGAAATTCTAGATAATTAAAATTAAACTACTCAAAAAAAATCTTAATTAAATAAAAAATCGATTCTAATAAACTAATTTATTACAAATCTTTCACCATCAAGGTTTTCTACATTAACTAGAATTCCTCTAGTATACAGATCAATATCATTGTTTTTTTAATAAATTGTAAATACAGTAATTGCTTACAATAAAATTAACTATAGGTAATTGTATACTATAAATTAACATCAACAAATTAATAACCGTGCTTGTTCAATTAAAAAAACTTTAACTACTATGAAAAATAAATAGCATAAGTTTTACTATTACATGAGGAAGATGGAGAATCTGATTGACTACTACTTCTTTTTCCACCACTTAATTACCATTTTACTTAATAATTTAAAGTTTAAATTATTGATATTTCTCCTGCAAATGAGTAGAAAGCATATCCTTTCTCCTATATAAAGAATACAATTAACCTCAATTCAATATCCTTAGTTTACTGATCTTCAGCTAACCTCTCTCTCCCGTTGCTGCCATTTCATAGCTAGCTCTTTGTTATATAGAGGTATATACGGCTAACTCTTCTTCGCTTCTTTCTTGTTTTAATTTCATGTCTTTACCAAGAACAATAATGTTAAAGCTTTATTTGTTTCATGTTTAACTTCAGTTGCTATTGTCTTATACTCTATCATTATTAAGCTTAAACCGCTGTATCATCTTCTGTGATCACTTCACATGTATCTCTTGCTTGTATTTGCAAGAGAGTACTAGATACCGTATGCAATTGCTTCCATTGCTAATTGATTGTGCCTTAATTTCTGCAGCTGCCATGACAGAGCCAGAGTCTTCTCGATCTAGACCAGAAGGGGCCTATGATGTCTTCTTGAGTTTTAGAGGAGAAGACACTCGCAAGACATTTACAGATCATCTATATACTGCCTTAGTCCAAGCAGGAATCCACACTTTTCGAGATGATGATGAACTTCCTAGAGGAGAAGAAATCCCCGATCATCTCCTCAGGGCAACTCAAGAATCAAAGATATCCATAGTTGTATTCTCAAAAGGATATGCTTCTTCTAGATGGTGTCTCAATGAGCTTGTAGAGATTCTTAAGTGCAAAAATAGGAAAACCGGTCAGATTGTTCTTCCTATATTCTATCACATTGATCCTTCAGATGTGAGAAAACAGAATGGCAGTTTTGCAGAAGCATTTGTTAAACATGAAGAGCGTTTTGAAGAGAAGTTGGTGAAGGAGTGGAGAAAAGCTCTTGAAGAGGCTGGAAATCTATCTGGATGGAATCTCAATGATATGGCAAATGGGTATGCCTTTTTTTCTCTAAGATTCACTTGCACCCATTTATGGAGTCAATATACTTTACATTTTTCAATGACAAACAATAAAATACTTAATTGACTTGCACACATTTATGGAGTCAATATACTTGGTTTTGTCTAGTAGCAGGCATGAAGCAGAATTTATCAAAGAGATTATCAAGGATGTGTTGAATAAATTAGATCCCAAGTACTTATATGTTCCTGAGCACCTAGTAGGTATGGATCGGCTTGCTCACAATATTTTTGACTTTCTAAGTACTGCAACAGATGATGTACGCATTGTGGGCATACATGGGATGCCAGGAATAGGAAAGACGACTATAGCAAAAGTTGTATTTAATCAACTCTGCTATGGATTCGAGGGAAGCTGTTTTCTTTCGAATATCAATGAAACATCAAAACAGTTAAATGGTCTTGTTCCTTTACAAAAGCAACTTCTTCAAGATATTTTAAAACAGGATGCTGCAAACATCAATTGTGATGATAGAGGAAAGGTTCTGATCAAAGAACGACTTCGTCGCAAAAGAGTTCTTGTTGTTGCTGATGATGTGGCTCGTCAGGACCAGCTAAATGCTTTGATGGGAGAGCGAAGTTGGTTTGGTCCCGGAAGTAGAGTGATTATTACAACAAGAGATTCAAGTGTTCTACTTAAAGCAGATCAAACATATCAGATCAAAGAATTGAAACAAGATGAGTCCCTTCAGCTTTTCAGCTGGCATGCCTTAAGGGACACCAAGCCAGCAGAAGATTATATTGAGCTTTCGAAGGACGTAGTTGATTACTGCGGAGGACTTCCTTTGGCTCTTGAGGTTATGGGTGCTTGTTTGTCTGGGAAAAACAGAGATGGTTGGAAATCTGTAATTGACAAGTTGAGAAGAATTCCAAACCACGATATTCAAGGAAAGCTTAGAATAAGTTTTGACGCACTGGAAGGGGAAGAACTACAAAATGCATTCCTTGATATCGCTTGCTTCTTTATTGATAGAAAGAAAGAGTACGTCGCAAAAGTGCTAGGAGCCCGTTGCGGTTACAATCCAGAAGTTGATTTGGAAACTCTCCGTGAAAGGTCTTTGATTAAAGTATTTCAAGGGATGGTAACCATGCATGATCTATTACGAGACATGGGAAGGGAGGTCGTTCGTGAATCGTCTCCAAAAGAACCTGGAAAAAGGACCAGAATTTGGAATCAAGAGGATGCATGGCATGTACTTCAGCAGAAGAAGGTAAGAGCTCAATGCATACACGAAAGCATAGTCATTCGTATTTTCTAGTCAAACTTACTACAAATAATTGTATGAAAGTTGTGTTGATTTTTTTTTAGGGTACGGATGCTGTAGAGGGTCTTGCACTGGATGTCAGAGCATCAGAAGCTAAATCACTTAGCGCAGGATCATTTGCAAAAATGAAATGCTTAAATTTACTCCAAATCAACGGAGCACATCTCACCGGATCCTTCAAACTGCTTTCTAAAGAGTTGATGTGGATTTGTTGGCTTCAATGTCCTTTGGAATATTTTCCATCTGATTTTACCTTGGATAATCTAGCTGTTCTTGATATGCAGTACAGCAACCTCAAAGAACTATGGAAGGGAATAAAGGTGCGAAACATACTATAATCCTCAAAATTTCTCCAGTACATAATTTATATTTACATGTTATGACTTCGTATGATTAATTTTTATTATTTTGCTCTCTATTATGACAGATTCTCAACAAGTTAAAAATCCTTAATCTCAGTCATTCTCGGAACCTTATTAAAACACCAAACTTGCACAGTTCAAGTTTAGAGAAACTAATTCTGGAAGGATGCTCGAGTTTGGTCGAGGTGCATCAATCTGTTGGACATTTGAAGAGCCTCGTTTTCTTGAATCTGGAGGGATGTTGGAGGCTAAAGATTCTCCCTAAAAGCATTTGCAATGTAAAGTCTATTAAGAGTGTGAATATTTCTGGGTGTTCACAACTTGAGAAATTGCCAGAACACATGGGTGATATGAAATCCTTAATTGAGTTGCTAGCTGATGGGATTGAAAATGAGCAATTTCTCTCTTCAATTGGACAATTAAAGTATGTCAGAAGGTTATCATTGCGTGGATACAGTTTCAGCCAGGACTCACCATCACCTACATCCTGGGTTTCCCAAATTTCATCATGGCTTTCACCGTCATCTACATCTTGGCCTCCATCCATTTCTTCATTTATTTCAGCAAGTGTTTTATGTTTGAAACGTTCGTTGCCAACAGCTTTCATCGAATGGAGATCAGTGAAAAGTCTTGAACTTCCTGATGCTGGTTTGTCTGATCGCACAACTAACTGTGTTGATTTTAGGGATTTGTCCTCTCTAGAAGTACTGGATCTATCAGGAAACAAATTCTCTAACCTGCCTTCTGGGATCGCCTTCCTTCCTAATCTAGGGAGTTTGATTGTTGTTGGATGCGACAATCTTGTATCAATCCCAGATCTTCCCTCAAATTTATGCTATTTGGGTGCAACTTATTGCAAATCATTGGAAAGAGTAAGAATACCAACCGAGTCAAAAAAAGAACTATATATAAATCTACATGAAAGTCATTCGTTAGAAGAGATTCAAGGCATCGAAGGTCAAAATAATATTTTCTGGTATATTGGTGTTGAGGACCGTAGTCATTCACCAAATAAATTACAGAAGAGCGTTGTTGAGGTACCTTTTCTTTCAGTCTCTCTTGCACAAAAATAAACACACACAATTGACACATACAGTGATTAATATCTAAAATCTCAGCATTCCTTGAAATCTGAAATCAATATGTATACAGGCAATGTGCAACGGTGGTCACATTTACCACTTTCGTATTGAGCGCATTCCTGGTGAGATGCCAAAATGGTTGAGCTACAGTGGAGAGGGATGCTCATTGTCATTCCATATACCACCAGTCTTCCAAGGCTTAGTTGTTTGGGTTGTCTCTCCACCTCAGAAGTCTATTCATTATTATAACAAAAACACTCACATTATTACTATAAGAAATAAAAGCAACAGTATTCAATTGTTTGAATATAAACGAGTAGCAGATCATGTGGGGTGGATAAGATACATAAGTAGAAGTGAAATGGCTATGGAAGATTACTTTGGAGATGATGAATTGGAACTATACATATATTCAGAGCCAAGAGGAGATGCAGGGCGCATCATTAAAGAATGTGGGGTCCATGTGATCGCAAAGAAGTCAGATTCATTTAAAGAGTCGGAAGGGGGAAGAGATCATACAATGATGCCTTCACCACCGCCATATCATCTGCTTCCTCATCCCCATTATGGTTCAATTACAGCGTCGACATCAAGGCAATGGAGTGACTATTTATTTGCCAAGCTGCAAAAACATGACCTCAATTTAATGCTTCACGGTAAGAACAAATATTTCATTTATTTATTTTTATTCTATTCTATTTAATTTATGAGATTAAATATTATCTTTAATGGTTTTATTATTATTATTATTTACTATAAAAAATTAAATATCATCTTTAATAATATTTTTTATTAAATATTTAAGTCTGATTAGTTTTATTTTTTATTCCTTGATTTTATGATAATATTTTTCTTATTCAATTTAAAAAATAAATATTATATTTAATAATTAGATCTATCGAATCTCACTTAATTAAATTATTATTTTATTGGTAGCAACTTATGAGTCTTTTAAGCCAAAAGAATAGTAGGAAGAGCAAAAAATAGCAAGGAATATTTAGACTTTGTTTGATTTTATTGTTGATTCTTTGATTTCTTGATAAAAATTTTAAATTCTTGAAAACAAAAATTGAAAACTTATATGTTTTGATTTTTTTATTTTAAAAAAAATGAAAAGCCAACAATCACTAACATGATTTTTTAAAATCACTTTAGTTTATTTGGAAAAACATAAACTCGATTTAACGCTTTATGGTAAGAACAAATATTTCCTTTGATTATTTTTATTTTATTCTATTTAATTTAAGAGATTAAATATTATCTTTAATGATTTTATTATTATTATTATTATTATTATTTAATTTAGAGTCTGATTGGTTTTATTTTCTATTTCTTGATTTTATGATAATGTTTTTCTTATTTAATTTAAAAAATAAATATTATCTTTAATAATTAGATCTATCGAATATCACTTAATTATTTCATTATTTATTTGGTAGCAACTTATGAGTCTTTGAAGTCAAAAGAATAGTAGCCAGGAAGAGCTAAAATTAGCAAGGAATATTTAGATCGAGTTGTTTGATTTTATTGTTTATTCTTTGATTTCTTGATAAAAAAGTTAAATTCTTGAAAACAAAAATGGAAAACTTATATGTTTTGATTTTGATTTTTATTTAAAAAAAAACAAAAAGCCAAAAATCACTGACATAATTTGTTAAAATCACTTTAGTTTATTTAGAAAATATTGAAAACTAATTTTTTTTTTACATTAAAAACAAAAATTGAATAATGTTTTTATATTTTATTTCAAATTCTATACTTTAAAATAAAAATGAAAACAATGTGATATTAACATTTTTTATTATAAAGTAAGTTTCTTAATTAAAAACGAAGGGGATTTGTTTGTAATAACAAAATGCATATACAGTCATTCAAGTTTAACTTTCTTTCCAAAATGAAAATTCTATTGAATGCTCTTTGAAATCTTTTTCATCCGATTTGAAATTGGACATCCTAGTTGTTGTTATCCAAGATGTAATTTATATTTTCAAGTTACAACTTTTGATGAATATTGTTTATGTAAAATCCTGAAAAAAAATTTATAAATAAAAGTAATAATTAAGAAATTAAATGAGAAAATATGAAGGACATAAAGAATATGACTCAGTTTGTAAGGAAAATAAAAGCATAAGGTTTAATGTGTAATTAGGAAGAATGGGGGCTATAAATACCCTGTTTATTATTCCTCTTTCATGGCTGGCTGGAAGCTTGAAGAAAAGGGGGGAGAGTGCAAATTTTTCTTCTTCAAAAAAGAGGGAAAAACATTAAATCACCTAGAACTATACAAACCTAGGACCTCTAAGTAAAGAGGACAACCAATGACAACGAATTTTAACAACGAAAACAAGTGCAGAAATTGAAGAAAAAAAGGGGAGTAGGGGTCGGATGCAAGCTTAAGAAGAGGGGCCAAAATCTTCAACTAACTTGATTTGAAATTCTGAATTTTCTGAAGGTGTGGACACTAGACTTAATTGTGTAAAATAAATTAACAATTAAGTAGAAATTATACATCAATTTTAGATTTTATAAATTAGGGTTCTAGAAGGAAATTTGAGGGAAATGCAGAAATTGTTAGAATGAGATTAGTTAAGCTAACATAGGATGTTCTGAACAAGAAAAACACACAAATTGTTAAATAAAAATCATTGACTCAAAAACTTAATGTGGTCAGCCATGTGAGGATGGAATGAGGGAGGAAAGAAATTCTAAAATTTGGGGTTGATGAACATGTATGGTACGTAGGTGTAGAATGTGGACAATGAATGAATGTGATCAGAAAAATCAACTAGAAATAAAAAGGGGATCCGTAGTCCCCTTTAGACTAAGCTCGATCAAGAGCCAAATAAAAGGAAAGAAGAAGAATTATGATGTGCTATGTATTTTTATGCGTGAATCAATTATAGCAGGAAGCTCGCTAATAGAAAAAGTGTGGGAAAAATTGATAATATGGAACTTTGTGATTTTGACGTGTGTGAGGCAAAAATGAAATTATTGACCATGGGTATAACTCATAATCATAAGATGTAGGAAAACGTAGAAAA
>Ga0325404_1006163_pt1 | contig 12610 bp, 13 predicted proteins | sample PopdelMetagenome_18_FD_205664 | JGI IMG/M metagenome (GOLD analysis project Ga0325404, IMG submission 205664) | Populus deltoides microbial communities from Bellville, Georgia, United States - Xylem-Control-R1 | ecosystem: Host-associated > Plants > Phyllosphere > Stem > Wood/Secondary xylem... | reverse complement strand
ATATATATATATATATATATATTTAAACATAAATTTAAAAAACAACAAATGAAAAATATTCGAGATATCCTGAGTCATTTTTAAAATAAGTGAAAAATCTTATAGAAAGAAAAAAAACTTTTGAAGGATGATATTACAAAAAAAAAATTAAAAATTATCTCAAATAAAAAAAAAGCAATTAAAAGAACATGGACAAAATTTAAAAGATGAAATAACAAAAGGGGAATGAAATTGTCGAGGAATTCTAATTTTATAAATTATTTTAATCAAAATAAATAATAATTAAAAGAATAGGGACCAAATCCAAAAGAATAACAAATTCAAGGTGTGCTTTGAAATTTTGAAGGGGCACACACGAAAATCAAGGAGAGAGATAGAAGAAAAAGAAAAAGAAAAGGTTGTCAGCATCAAACTAAACAACTATATGTCACACACACTGCCTCATCCATGACGGCCTTTGGTCAACGAACGGCCCTACACCCACCACCTGAAGGGCGCAGAGGCCGCCTATGCACTCATCAACTATTTTTTTAATATTATTTATATTTATTAAATTATAAAATTGTAAATAAACCACCAAGATAATAAAAAAAAATCCCAACGAAATATACAAATGCCCTTGGTTAACCACAAGTGACTATCTAGATATCTCAATTAATGAGCAGAATAGTAAACAGGCAATTAGAGGAACGCCCTGCTTCTCACGTCAAATGAAAGCAACACCCAATTGACTAACGAATGGAACTCTGGTCCCTTGGTTTGAACTACAAGTGACTAACTATCAGACTAGTCAACAGCCTATTAGAGGAATTGAATGAAAACAATTGAATGCAGGAAGAGGGCCAGGCTAGTAAACAGCCAACAGTGGCAGTTCTCCTCCAGCATGTGCAACTGAGGAGCCGTGACGAAGGCGACACTCTTCAAAATAAATCTTGAATCGATTGACTGATGCTCTTTTCTTTTTTGTCGGTGTATAAATTAGTGGTTAGCTAATTAATCGTTCCCTTGTTTGAACCACAATTGACTAACTAGATATCTCAATTAATGAAAAAGCAGACTACTAAAGAGCCAACAGTGGCAGTTCTCCTCCAGCACCAGCAACAGACGAGCCGAATGCGACACTCTTCAAGATTATCACATCGTCATGAATGCGAGACACTTCAAAATTAAAAAAAAGTATATATATATTCACCATTTAATAATTAAAAAAAATAGGAATTCAAAAATAAACATTGGTTAAAGATTTAGGCATTGAGTTAGTTAAGTCTAAAAAAGATTGATATTATCCTTACCGCATCCTTAAAAAAAAAGGTTTCCTCCACCATGCATTTAAAAAATTTTGACGTCAATTTCTAAATATAAAAAAATTTATTGATTTAGAAATTTTTTTTAGCATTAATCTCTAAAAATATATGACTTCATCGATTCAGAAAAAATTAGACATTAGTCTCTAAAATAGATAATTTTATAGATTTTTGAAAATTATAATATTAATTCTTAAAAATAAAAGATTTCATTGATTTAGAAAAAAAATAACATTAATCTCTAAAAAGATTTAGGCTGAAATGAAGCTTGTTTAACTCCTTCAAGTGACCCTTCATATGCTTAAGCTTCTTGCAGAGGATAAACATGGGGGAACCGTGAGCATAGCAGTTCCACTTATCAGCAACCAGTGCCAGAAAGCTGTCATGATGAGCCCACATGTTAAAAAATTTAAAACACCTCTTGCTCTTTGTATGGCGTGGCTCCAATCGAATGATGGCTGGAGAATGATCTGAAAAGGCTCCAGGATTGCCAAAATGGACATGCACCTGAGAATGGGCCAAAGACCAGGAAGAGTGGCTTCTCTTCGTCAATTTTACTCCAGACGCTGCCGTTAGAGCAGGTGAAGTGACAACCAGTATAGTTCAACTCATCTAGACCAAGATCTGAACAGCAAATCCTGAAATCTGTAGTTTCATAAGTTGAGACAACTGCACCATTAATGTGCTTGTCCTCTTGAGAAAGAATGGAGTTAAAATCTCCGATAATAAGCCAGGGGGCATTGGGACACCATTGCCGTAAGTCCTCCCAAAGAGTTCGCCTTGCTACAATGGTATGAAGACCATATACAAAAGTAGCATAGAAACTGAATTGATGAATTAAACTATAGATCAGAACATGGATACCTTGAGCCGAGAATTCAAACAGATCAACCTTGACAGACGAGGGATTCCAAAAGACCACAATTCTAGCATTGATGGCCGCAGCAGCATTAGACAAAAACTTTCAATTCTTCAACCTGAATTTATGCAACAAAGAAACTTTGGAAGAGTTAAGCTTGGTTTCCAAAAGACCACAAATATCCATTCTATGCTTCCTCATGAGGTTAGTAACCTCATGCTGCTTCAGAGGGCTGTTAAGCCCTCTGACATTCCAACTATAAATTAACATCAAGAGGTGATAGTGGCAGGTGGCTCCCTGCCACTCCCAGAAGACTTATGAGCATAATTCTTCATCCGCCTCCTAGGTGAAACATCAATTGGACCAGCATCAGGGGACCTTGTTGCATTTGGTCCAGGGGGAACAAGCACTTCTTTTCCTTTAACAGTTCCACCACCATGCGTAGCAGTACCTATACAGATAATGGAAGCATTAGGAAGCTGCACATTACCCTGGAGTTCCCCAGTCACCTCCCGAACCACCAGCAGACATATTCATAGAGTGACTAGATGCGAGATTAGCTCTCGCAGCTCCATTTTGGTTTGTATCTGTAGTTACCTCAACTGGAGCATCCATGACCACAGCCAAACTCCTGGTATGAGGGTTTTGACGCCTGCGACTGGATTTTTTACCCTTGACAGTTTCCCAGCCAGCAGCAGCTGCCACCACCTCAGATTGCATAGGATCTTCAGCAGACAGGGGGTTTTCAAGACATGCCACCCCAGGGGTACTAACATTAGGCCCCAGCCGTTGAAAAACACTCTCACGGTTTACATTGTAGTTAGCAGTAGCAACTGGAGCTGTCACCTTGCTCGGCTCATTGGAAGATTTGGTGCAAGTATTTAGATAATTTAGAGGTACCTGGAACATCAGTAGCATTTGCAGCCAGAGATGTGCTATGAAGAGGCTGAGCACCATCAGGGGAAGTTTCAGGTTGTCCACGGGTAACATCAGGGACAGGACAGCGAAAATGTTTTGAACCACCCGCGTGGTCGTCCTCTGAATCTTCGTAATCCACCTCGTCATCTTCAAAAGCATCATCTTCAGAACACTTCTCCACCAAGACTTGTTCCATGCTAGGAGAAGCATGACCAGCTCCATGCGGAATATATTCATCCTCAGCAAATAGGATAGACCGAGTAGGATTTGAGCCACCCTAAACTGGAACAGCCATGGAGGGCACATTTGAAATCGGGGGATCTGGAACAGTAGCAACTGGAATGGAGGATAAGGCTACTAAAGCAGGAACCGCATTATCATGAATCTGCGTAGACTGCTCCAGTAAGCGTTGCTGTTTAGATCGGGCAGAAGGGGAAAGGCGGGAAAGGAAGCAGGTCAAGAGTCGCTAAAACAAAGGAAGTAAAAAAACAAACAGGGAAAGAAGCAAACAGGGGAGGTCGTGAACGTACGTGAGGGAAAATCTTCACACAGAAGGAGAGCATCTCTCTCTAACCTCTAACCCGTTATTTCTCCTCCTTGATTTTTAACAGACAAGTTTGAATTTGATGAAGCCACTAAGTAGCCACTTTGTATTAGAAACTCTTACCATACCACGTCATTTTAGCTTGTTTTTGTTAGAAATATTTGAAGGAAAAAAAGTTAAATTGGGAACATGGGAAGCAAGGTGAAAACAAATTTTATTTATATAAATATTATTATCTTAAAAGAGGAAATCTCTATAGACTTGAATTTACAATACTTTAAATATATATTTATATTAGTTTAGAATAATTAAAGAGATTTAAAAGATAAATATATCTTTAATAGTTATATATATATATATATATATTATTAAAAGAGACCTAAAAAAACTAAAAGATACTTTAAATAAAAATTTTAAAATTAATTTCAACAGTTTTAACCCATTAGCTTTGTTCAGGATAAATTTTACTTTGAAACCCTTGCGGCTGCTCTCTCTCTCTCTATATATATATATATATGTGTGTGTGTGTGTGTGTGGGGTTCACGTCCATATAGGCTTCGACACTAGGTCTCTTGTCTGATTTTCCTTTAGAGCATGGATCTTCATCATCACTTGTAACTTGTGATAGCTGACATGTCCAACTCGCTCGTGCTAGAAATTTGTAATGTCATTACTTTGTGTTGTTTTATCTATGCATGCTGACTCGGCCGACATTATGTAGACAAATTCATGTCCTTTTCCTTTTATAAATGGTGCTCAAATTATCTTGACCTCCATGTAGACTCTGACATCATCAATCCTAAACACCAAAAAAATGTTAAGCAGCTGTCAGTTATATTTATGGACTCAATTAAATTTTATTGGAGGTTTAATTAAATTTATAAAGGGTTTGATTATAAGAAAAAATAATTTTTAAGTCAATTTAGGTTTTAATTAAAAGAAATTAAAGTTCTGGGGTCAAAGTAGAATTTTTTAGAGTTGATTTGGTCAAATCAGGGGCTTAATTGCATAGATATTGAAGTTTGATAGTCAATTAGGAACTTGATTGAAGAAATACAAAACCAATGACCAAATTGAAAAAGGCGCATAAATAAAGGACTGAAATTGACCAAATTAGGGGTCAAATTGAAGAAATTAGAAGTTTATTGATCAATTAAAGGTCAAATTGCATAAATCCAAAACCTAAGATCAAAGGGAAAAATGCGCTGAAATCTGGGGTTTAAATTGAAGTTCATGGGTAAAATTGAACAAAATTAAAAGTTTGAAGCCAATCAGGGGTGTAGATAAAAATAAATCACAAATTGAAGGACTAAATCATAAGATACTATTCATCTTCTTCTCCAGTGAGGCTAGTTGGGTGGCCACCTTCCCAAGGTATTTGGCGCCTCGTTTCTTCACCAAATTGGATGAAACGTACACGCAAATGATCTTATGATACCTGACTACATGCTAGTGTAACCCGACCAGCTATTTTTCCTGCAAAACTAACAGTTCATCATCGCTACTTTGAGCCAATGGTTGGGATGCTTTCGGGTCGAACCAAGGGCTGAGATTTTGCACTTGAAAAGACAAAGTGTCCCTCTTCCATCGCCTATAAATAGATTTTATCTTCATGCTCCAGGGGCGGAGAAATTTTGGTCCAAAGACACCCAAAAAACCAGCCTCCCTAACCCGGTTTCTGCTGCCAGCAGAACGTCTCGTTTCTCTCTCCACTGCAGCCTCCTGCCACAACCACCACCACCACCGGTCTGTCCACCTCCATATCCACCAACCTAGATCTTCATAGGATGCGGATCAGCCACCGTGACTGTCACCATCATCAGCCTCTGCAGATTTCTTCTCTTTTCTTCCACTTCTTGCAGCAACCACCGTCTTCCACTGCAACAACACCACCGTCACCACCAGCCACTGTCAAATCAGCTAACAGAGCGCCTCCATTCCAGGTAATTCTCGTCCTTTCATCTCTATTTTCCTGTTTCATTCCCTTGCATGCAGAACGTGCACTGTGCATGTTTCTGCAATACAAGGCAAAATAATTACCTAGTTACTGTGCATGAACACAGTAACCGGATAATTACATTTGGGTGGTTACTGTGCCATGCACAGTAACCAGCCCGGGTTGGATCATGGTTACTATGCATACACAGTAACTAGTCCGAGTTGGATCATCAGCCTAGTCCACGCAGTTGGGATAAGTCCAACCCAATATAAGGTAATTTGTGTTTTATTCGATTCGGTCCCAGCCCAATTTTGTTTCGGGTCCAGCCCGTTCAAAAATTTACAAAAAATAAATAAATAAAAAATACATTTTAAAAAACATCCATGATTTCTCGCATATTTTTCTATTCATTTTAATTAATATCGGTTCGTTTTTTATATACCGTAAAAACACAAATGCAGTATTAAAATACCCGGTTTTCGTCAAAACTAAAAAAAAAATGTTTTTTTTTTGTTTTCATGCATAGGCCAAGTCTCTCAAAGATAAAATCACATCATATTTTCATACAACAAAAATTAAAAAAAAAAATATGTATTAGCATGCATCTTGGCTTTAATAACCAGTTTATTAAAGTCACGAGAACTAGGCTAATATTTCAAAAAACACCCAAGAAAATATTTTGTTTTCTTTTAATATTCAGGATTACGAATTTATACGTAAAACATACTCCCGATATTAAAAAGGTAGTTTTTTATTTGATGTTAGCACAATTAGGTTTTTACCCGATATAAAAAAAATTATTTTGTTTTCTTTTAATATCTGGGATTACGACCTTATACGTAAGACGTATTCCAGATATTAAATTCTTTTGTTGACGTTAGAACGATTAGGTTTTACCCGATAAGATAAGGATCTCTTTACTGAAGAAAACTTTTCTTCAACCATAGACGGACCAACAACTAGAAAATACAACAAGACCTTAGATTTTATCAGACAATAAAACAATGCAGCTTACCTTAGGTAGGGCTTATTTGGGGTGCTAATACTTTCCTTTTACGCAACCAGTCCCCGTACCCGATCTCTGAGACCAGTTAGGGTTCCTAGTGACTAAAACACTAGGTCGCGACTCCCATTCTATTTTTCCACTAATAAAAGACAAGAATTCTTTATCTCCTCACATTTTCCAGATTTGCCACATTAGATACTAATTTGAGGGTGGACATTCTCGCCGCCATGCTGCATACGTGCGACAGAATGGCGACTCCACTGGGGACCTTGTGGACTAAGCTTTGTTTTTGTCTGATAATTGTGTTTTGTTTGGTTTGCATGTTTTATGTTAATAAGCTTATTTTATTTATTTATTTTTCCACACTTTAATTTCTGTACATATATGATCATGCATTGTATAGAACTGCCTTATGCATCACTTACTTTAATTTTTAGGGGAGCACACACGATCTTATTAAGTTAGGAGGGGGATTAACGATCTGCCCTATGACTATTGGTCAGGGTTCAGATGCGTGGAACACCCAACTCATATCTGAGTGCCTGCTTGGTAATGGTGGACATACGTGTCTTAACTGTTCCTTGCAACACCCCCACACTATCTTTATGAAGATCGTAATTGGGCATATATGAGACCCTTTTGAGACTAGATAGTCAACCTACCATTTGTCTCACTAAATATAGAATATGTCCTTAGGTTGTGTGTTTTACCTTTTTTTTTGCATCAAAGTAAACCCTTCCTGAAGCATCTTGAACTCAAGACTTGTGGTTGACACAATGGTCGTTACCCAGGAAATTTCTGCTGTGGAGCAAAAATCAAAATGCAAGGGTTACGACCATGTGTCAACCCTGAAAAGGCGAGCTCATCATATAGGAACATACTCATACATTATCATACATTTTACCAGGTTGAAACATAGGTCCCCCACCCAAGATTTGATACACCTAAAAGATGGAAAATGAAGAAAGAGCTTAATTGGAGGCCCATTATCAAAATAAAATTGAAAGCATCAAAGGTGAAGTAGCTAGACTTACAGATCTGCTTGAATAAGTGCTGACCTCAAAAAACAGAAAAGGGATTTTTGCACAACCTCATGTGAAAACACCATCAATCCATGTCCCAGGGACATCTCAAAACTTGGGGGCAGATTCAACGGTAGAACAACATTTTGTGCCTATCGCCCCTATCCCATCAAGTTAAGCTCCCATCACCGTGGATTTAACAGCAGATGAACCCCCTAGCAATAGATTCACTGATTTTGTGAACTATGACAAGTTGTCTGCTTTGGAAGAAATATTAAGAGCAGTTGAGGGTAATGATTGGTTTGATCCCATGCGAGCAGCTGAAGTGTGTTTGGTACCAAACATCATAGTACCAAAGAACTTTAGGATACCAGAGTTCATTAAATACACTAGATTGGAATGTCCAAACACTCACCTTCGATCTTACTGCAATAAAATGGCCGAGGTGATTTATGATGATAGGATGCTGATATACTTTTTCCAAGATAGTCTCACTGGATCTGCTCTGAGCTGGTACATGAGACTAGACAATATTAAGATCATGACATGGAAAGACCTGGTACATGCCTTCTTAAAGTAGTATAAATTTAATCTGGAAATTGCTCATGACAGAACCATCATAATGGCTATGGAGAAGGAAAACCAAGAGTCTGTGAGGGCATACGCGCAAAGATGGCGAGATAAGGTAACATATGTTCAACCTCCACTGATAGATACAGAAATGGTGATGTTGTTTGCCAACACCTTTCAATCCCCTTATTATGAGCATTTAATAAGAAGCTCAGCTCAACATTTCCATAAAGTTGTGAGGATTGCTGAAAGAATTGAACAAGCTATGAAGAGGGAAAAGATTGAAGGTTCTTCCATGAATTCCAGAACAATGATAAGAGATGACTCTGAAGGTGGATGAATAAGAGGCAAGTTGAGTGTGTGATAGGTGATGTCATTAGCTATATTGTCCCCCGAACATCTTTAGAATGACAAGTGATCGAAAATGCTTGGCAAAACACAGATATTGCCAGAAAAGCTAATCTAAGAATGGCGATGAATTGTCAATTGTATTGGAATTTTGCTATTTTGCATTTTGTTTTGAGATCACATCTCATCTTTTTTATGAAACATGTCTCTTTATTTGTCTCTTTGTTGTTTCGAAATAACGAGATGTTTCTTTCAAAGTTTATTTTGGCAAAATATTTTGATCAAAATCCAACATGCAATTAAGGCTAATCAATCCTGAAAGATTAAAAGTATTTTGATTACAAAAATGGCTCGATGCTTGTTAAAATGATATGGGGTGCCCAAACAAATTTTAAGCTCACACATGAAACTGAATCACCCACCATATAGCTAAGTTTTAACAGTATGCATAATTATATGTAATGGATTCAATAGTTATAGACTCGCGAATCAAGGTTCTTGCAAGTCCAAATCATTACACTAGACGAGGTCAAAATTTATCGGTTCTAACTGACCTTGCTTGAAATGAGAAAAGACCATCTTTGATATCACCTCACTTTCTAAAGATATTTATCCTTTGCAATCCCATTTTGAGCCTGATAGAATATTCTTTTCAAAAGAAACCCTGACCAGGATCACACCCCACACTGAGGCCAAATAAGAGAAGACAAAAGTGAAAGGGAAGGCTTAGAACAAAAGTCCAACGTTTGAGAAAAAGCTAAAAGAAAGAAGACCTAGACTGGGGGCATGTTAGAAAACTATAAGAAAGGCTATGTGAAAGCCATATTAAAAAAAAAATGAAATTGCCTACACTTAAAGGCAGGTCAAAGATAAAGGAAAAAGAATGCCTATTGAGTATAGGAAAGACAAAAGAAGTTTCAATCAAGGAAAGACACAACAAATGTTAAAAGTTCGATACCATAAAAAAAAAAAAACAAGCTACAAACATGATTTTTGGCATCCATGATAAAGCCCCTAATGTTATCATATGATTGAGATTGGTTATTCATCAAAGAAAAAGTTGGATTTGCATTATGACCTATGTTAAGAAAATTCTGATATTTGAGGTTAATAAGGTTATATGTCGCTTTCTCTATAAAGACAACAAGATAAAGAGAAATGATGAATACTTGATGTTGATTCTAGGTTTTTGAAACCCTTAAACACCTTTTGAGCCTGTAAAATTCCATTCTTTCATAGTCATAAACCATTAGCCTACATTACATACTTTTAAAAGCCCTTTTCAATTAAGTAAGCAATTTGAATCGATAAATGACGCTCTCAAAGCTTGAAGAGTTTTTTCTATAAGGGTCGTGGCTTCATGGATTAAGCTACTTGTTATTATGCATGCTGATAAAATAAGTGCTAAAAAAAACAACCTTGATAAAGCTTGAGTTCTGACTTTAGCATCTTGTTTTTGAAATTCACAAAAAAGGTCACATGATCACAGACTATCAAAAGATATACCCAAGATCAAAGATTAAAATTAACACAGAGAACCATGGAAAAAAGCCATTTTAATCTTTCAACGGGTCAATTTATGTTTTCAAAATACAAGATAATCAAAAGACTACATGTATTGAATGACGCATGTTGGGTCTTTGACCAAAAAAGCTTGAATTTAAAAAAAAAATATTGACATCTCTCTGATTTCATTTCAACAATTAGACTTTGAAATAGACATGATCTTTGAAATATGAGAGTTGATTCCCGAACAAGAAAGATTATCAAACAAAAAGAGCACCGATCGAGTTTGCAAAATCTTGACAAAAGTGACATCAAACTTCTCGACACTTTTTGAAAAACTTGAGCAGCCAGGGGCAATACAGTGGACCCTAAAAAGGAAAAACAAGTAGTATTCAGATCAGCTAAGGGGCAATAAAAAATGATTAAACGATGAATTAGTGAACTGAGGACAATGGAGTTTAAAGAAAGATAATTCAGATCATACTAGAGGTAAGTCGATAGTTGATTAGCAATCTAAGATGAGGACAACACCAGAAAACCTCTTGATGAGTGCTGGTAGGATGTACATTGCTAATCAAAGAACGATTCTCGAAAGAATCCAGGAGATGAAATGATTTGTTGAGCTCTTTCATGACGAATCAAGCAACACCATACTTGGGGGGCATTGTCAAGCTTGACAAATAGTGAAGCCAATAATCATCGAAGACAACCTATGATAGACGCTGCTTTTACAGTGGAGTGGATGACTAGCATATGAATGGGCCAGTACATGGAAAGAGCAAAAGAAGGCCTTTAGATAACATACAAAGGCACCCTACAACAATGGAACATCAAAGAAAGGGGACCTATATTTCAAATCAAGGATGCATACATGTCATCTAACCTTAAAGCATTGCACACATATTTTTTATTCGTTACAGGAAAATCCTCAAAGAAGTCCAGAAAGATTGAGAAAAAAAAAAGAGAACAAAAAAAGAATCATTAAGCTGATAATAACAGAGAATCATGGTCGTGACCCTGGAATGGGAAGAAGATGAGATAAACCTTACTTTCAGGAAAATCTCAAAGAAATGAGAAGGTCAATCTTGTCATCATAAGGAGTCTTCAGGTTAACCCTGCAAATAGGAAGCACCAAGTTTTCCAACCCTGTCATTGAGAAAAATCCAGTTAATTTCAGTCATTAGGAAGGACAGATGTCAAACCTACAATTAGGAAGGACAAATGTCAGTCTTGCAAAATCATAAAAATAAAATAATAAAGAAAGCATCAAGTGAAAAGTTTGATCAAACCTTATCATTATGAAGAAAAATGAGAAGAACCCTACCATTAGGAAATTCTCAAAAAATAAAAAAAGAGGAAGAAGAAGAAGAAGAAGAAGAAGGAAGCAAATTCAAACCTTGCCAACAGGATGAACATGTGTGGGCAGGTCACCCGTGAAAATAGACCAATGTGAGTGTGAGGGCAGGTCGCTCATGAAAATAGGCCAGGATGAATATGAGTGGGCAGGTCGCCTGTGAAAATAGACCGTGTGAGTGTGAGGGCAGGTCGCCCATGAAAATAGACCGTGTGAACATGTGGGCTGGTCGCCCCTGAAAATAGACCATGATGAACACGTGTGGGAGGTCGCCAGTGAAAATAGACCAATATGAGTGTGAGGGCAGGTCGCCCATGAAAATAGACTATGTGAGTGTGTGGGCCGGTCACCCCTGAAAATAGACCATGATGAACATGTGTGGGTAGGTCGCCCGTGAAAATAGACCGTGTGAGTATGAGGGCGGGTCGTCCATGAAAATAGACCGTGTGAACATGTGGGCCGGTCGCCCCTGAAAATAGACCAGGATGAAAATGTGTGGGTAGGTCGCCCGTGAAAATAGGCCAATGTGAGTATGAGGGCAGGTTGTAACAGCTAGGCTTTTATAAGCCCAAAACAACAGTAATTTTTTTTTTTTACTTGGCACACATCGTGTCGGTAATCGGCGAACATGTTCCCTTCACATCATCAATATATAATCCATACATCAACAACAATCAACATTTCATTTAAAAGTGAAACTTACATAAACTTATAATATTATGTTTGCATGATTAGAAGTTCGCATTTAAAATATACATGCATAGTCATGAGTTTGTATTCTATCCTACAAATAGTCATCACGAATTTAATCTAAAAGGATCTAAATATAGTTATACATTCATTACATTGATTCATATAAAATACATCATGATTTAGAATGCAACTACATGATTCCTTGCAAAAGTAGGTTCCCATGTATCGGGTTTCCTAGGCACCTTGTTGGTATGACGTCCCTACTACAGTACAAAACATTTATAAGAATGCAATTACTTAATAATAATAACAACAACAATAAGAAAATGGTCTGGCAGTTTAACGAAGCATTAACATTATCTCATGTTTGAAGCGTGACATTTGTAGTTCCTTCATGTTCTTGGTATACATAACTTGCAGTATATATATATACACCAATTCTTGCAATCAACTATAATCTTAAATCCGACCATTCTTTTAAGACATCATTTGTCGAGGTTAACTATTCACTCACCCCGGCCATCCCCTTCGAATTCCATCAGCCAAA
>Ga0325404_1006162_pt1 | contig 12611 bp, 3 predicted proteins | sample PopdelMetagenome_18_FD_205664 | JGI IMG/M metagenome (GOLD analysis project Ga0325404, IMG submission 205664) | Populus deltoides microbial communities from Bellville, Georgia, United States - Xylem-Control-R1 | ecosystem: Host-associated > Plants > Phyllosphere > Stem > Wood/Secondary xylem... | reverse complement strand
AAAATCCAAATTTCTTACTGAAATAGTTGTCAAGACAAAGGAATTGAATTGAGAAACGACAGCACCAAATTTAGAATAGGTGGCACCAGATTTTTTTAGGTTCTTGAAAAGTCTCACGACTTGATTTTGAAAAGTGACAGTTGAATTGTTAACTGATTGCTTGCATATAATTAAGAGACGTATTTTAAATATATCTAATCTTCTTTTTCCTCTCTTTTTTGTTTATAAATCTGTTCTTAAATATTATTTGGTAATAACTGTAATGATGGTTTGAAAATGTGATTGTATCTATATTTTAAAAAAAAAATTAAAATTTTTTTATGTATTTTGAATTGTTTTGATACGCTGATCTTAAAAATAATTTTTTAAAAATAAAAAAAAATATTATTTTAATACATTTTAACATAAAAAAACATTTTAAAAAGCAACTATAACCATAAAACAGACTTTCAATAAATTGTTGATCTTAGTTTGTCGGTTAGCTTTGGGAAATCCTAAAAGTATATTTGCCTTAAAATCTTAGTGGGGTAAATAACAGTTCGAAGACAAAATCTCTTGTTCCTCTACAGTCTTAAAGTATTGTGTGTTGACGAAATTGAAGACAAATGATGTTTGCTATCAAGTGATGAATCAAGGAGTGAAGTTCAGTAGCATGAATCGATTGATGAAGACTATACTGTAAATTGAAAAATGTTTACTTTCAAAAGACTATTACACGAGAAATATCCAATATAAGAAAATGAAAAATATCAATCACTATAGCCATTGACAAGCTAAAAGAGATGGAGAATAAATATTATAGTGATGGTTAAGAGCATATGCTTTGTAATTGCAAGTATTTTGGAGAAGAAGAAACTATTTCTAAATTGAAAAACTTTGTGTTCGTAGTTTAATTTAAATAAGCGAAAGCATTATGTGATAATGTTTGTGCCTTTCGTATATACGCTGCAATGGGTTTTGTAAAAACATTTCAATTTTGAAATATTTAAAGAAAATAAGTTTTTGATAATATTTGATTTTCATTTTCATACCCTCCTCACAGGAGAAAGACGTAGCAGCAGCTCTTTCCAAACGTGTTCAAGAAAGTCTTTGATTGGTTAAGAAATCAGCACCTAATATTATAGTTATTAGAATTCTAACTGGTTTTTTAGAGATTTTAGGTAAGGGACTAGTTGTATAAAAAAAATATATTAGCGCTCATAATATGCCTTACTTAAGATAAGTTGTATTGTTTTTTTTTTTTGTTTACTATGGTCTGATGGCGTTTCTATTTTTATCAACCTATTATGACAGGTTTTCTATGATAAACGAACTCTGCTTTCCTAGGTCAAGAACTTGATCTAGAATTGTGAAATATCATCAATTATCATTGAGGCTTATCATTGCGTCATTTCAAATAATATTTCAGATAAAATTTCTTGTGGTTTATATCCTTATATTAGAAGTGAATGACTTTTATTATTCCCAATAATATTTTGAATATTAACCTCATACATGTATTTTTATTCTTATATTAAAGTGAGTCGTAATAAGTTATTATCTTTAATAATATTTTTTATATTAATCATTTTTAAAGTTTTTATGCTTATAATAAAAATGAATAATATATTTTCTTGTCAAAAACAATTATTTTAATAGTTTTTAACTATAGATCAAAATCCTTTGAAAATTTACAAACTTGTTGTAAAATCCAAGCAATATTTTTTAAAAAAACATGTAAAAGCATTTTAGATTTTTTTTTCTTAAAAAAAAGATTCTTAAATAATTTTAGGACTTTTGGCCATATGCAAGAAAAAATATATATTTTTTATTATTATTTAGGCTTTATTTGGTAAAAAAACTCATTTTTTCTTTAAATAAAACAGTCAAAATAGATCTAAATGAGTATTTGTCAAATACTCTCTTAAACCAAAAAACTCTTTAGCAAAACAATTGCAAGTGAAACAAGGTCTTAACCCTTTGACCTAATTTTAACTTGCCCAGGTTAACCTGAAATATTTGGTTCAATCATAAATTGAACCAAAGATTCCAAAAACAAAACCAATGTAAAAAACATATTAAACTTGCAAAAAAAAACACAAAAACACAACTTTTCTTGGCCAAAATGGATTAGACAAAAAAAAAAAGAACACGAAGAACATTTAACCTCAAACCCAACAACGTTAACCCTAACCCAGACCAGATACGATCAAACCAAGGACATAAATATGTTGAAAATTATGCAATGATCGATAATTTAACACTTATTCACTTTAATTATCAAATAATCAACATGATTTGATGAAAATGAGTTTCGGTTCAAAACCGAAACCCTAAGATTAAAATCCATTAAAAACTTGTTATTAATGCAAATAAAATTTAGATTATTGACTAATCAGGTCTAACAAAGTGTCCAGTGCAAATAAATGGACAAAAACTGGTCCAAATCATAAAGCTAAAATAATATTTTTTTCAAAAAACAAAGAACACTGCCCAACAACTATAAAAATTCCTAATACCCAACAAGCTGTCAAGCTCTCCATACTAGCATTTTTGACATCTAAAACATGTTTTTTTCATTCCAACAAGTCACACTATCGTAAATAAATATATTTAAATTAAAAAATAATAAATAATTTTAAATCATAAAATCAAGAAAGATATTTAAACTTCAAAATCTTCCAAAACCTAGTAGCCTATATACTCAAGTAATTTGTATTAAAAATTGAATTTTTAAAATATATATTAGTCAAGAACAAAAATTCAGGATTTATAATATTGCTTCACAATATATTAACTAAACTAACAAAAATTAAAAATTATTATATCAAAAATATTTTAATTAGAAAGTTTTTATTACATTAAAAACATCAAATATTTTTTAAAAACACTTCGAATCATAAAATAAAAAACCTTAACAGTAAAAAAACAAACACAATCCTATTTTTTAAGCATCTCAAACTTCATCATTATGTTTGTAAACACCATCAATAAATGCAGACAAAAAATGACCATCAATAATACCTCAAACAGAACACATGTACTCTACTTTTATGCTATCAAAATTTATATAAAAAAACATATATTATGGCAAGAAAAATATCTAAGTTAGATAAAATGGTTTTAATTAGATTTTTTTTCTTACCCTCATTTGAAATCGCCAAGATTTATTTAATTACTTTTGGTTTTTATTAAATAAAAAACATAAAAGAGTAATATTAAAAAAAAAAAGAGGAAAGAAGGAATTATTATAACCAATCATTTAGTTGCAATGAAGTTTACATTAGTATTTTTTAAAAAAAAAAATTATATAATTAAAAAAATAAAATATGTTAATCTCCATTCATTTTTCAATATCTTTACTTAATTTTTATTTAATATTAAAAAATGTCCTTACCATTTATTAATATCTTTAATCCTCAATTTATTCTGTTAAAATATAACACTTTGAGTTCACGGTAAAAAATTAGTGTAAATTTGTTTTATCATAAAAAATTTATTTTTTTCCGATGCATAGTGTAGTGCGGGCCTTAGACGATTATTACCAAATCGCGCGACCTCCTGACTTTTGTCTGCGTAATTATTCTTAGATAAGGCACTCGGAGACAAGAGATCATATCTTCTGTACAATTTAAGATCTAGCCTAGATTTTGAGACTCTGTTCCTCTACCTTCCTTTAGGCCTCAGTTACTTTGCCTTTCGTTTCTTTTCCTTTTTCTTTTCCGTTTTATAAAGACATTTTAATTTTTATATTCGGTAAATATGCGTTTTAAAGTAATCTAGTCTTAATTATAATTAAGAAAATCCTTATTTTATGTAAAATAAAAACATTTTAACAATAAAAAGTTGTTTTCAAGTTACTTTGAAAAAAAGCTATTTACCCATCAATCAACGAATTAAGATGATTTAGTAGGTAATTAATGATAAAAATTTAGGGTTAAGAGATTTATTTTCTTTGTGATTTTAGGTTTAAATGTTGTAATTACTATTATGATGACTACTGAGACTTACATGGTCATTAAATTCAGGGCTTATAGGATTAATCGAGGTGCGCGCAAGCTGACCTGGATACCTACATTAATAATAATAAAAAAATAAAATAAAATGATATATTTTTTGTTTTGAAATACATCAAAATTATATTTTTTTAATTTTAAAAAATTATTTTTGATATTAATGTATTAAAAAAATTTTAAAATACAAAAAAATAATTTTAAGTAAAAAATTCAAATTTCTATAAAGCCGTTGGAACACACTTAGACCCACTTTCGAGTTCATTTTTCCACCCGTTAGAAATTTTGTTAATTGATTGACTATTCTCGTGTATTTGAATATTTTCTTTGACTAATAACCAAAATCACGTGGCAAATAAACTGCTGGCTGACGCACTCAAATGCAATACGATCGACTCCATAAGATCACCACCAAATGAACAGTAAGCGCACGTTAGCAAAGGCACGGGCGCAGCGCCCTGCCAGCTAGGTAGGGTAGGTTAGCGTGGGACTGAGGATATGATGGGTGGTGGACCCCAGTCTCTTTTCCGTCACATCAACGTCCCTTTTGTCTAATCAAAATCCTGCTTTCAACACCTACCATTCATTCACTTTTAACCGACACGTGGCCAATTCCATTGAATATCGCCAATCTTCTGTTCCACGTCGTTGAACGAACCAAACCCACTATCTCGGCAATTCTGACTCGCGCTTCTTTGTTGAATATCGTGTGGAATATAAGGTTACCCGTCTGTTCGTTCTTACAGTTAAATCTGTCTTTAAAAATGTTTTTTTTATTTTATTTTAAAAAATTAAAATTATCAAATTAATTTTTAAGTTTTTTTTTAATGTTTTGATGGATTAATGTTAAAAATTTTAAATAAATATTATTTTAACATATTTTTAATTAAAAAATATTTTTATAAAAATATTATGCACGGCATTAACTTTAGTTGATCAAATAGAATCTTATTGAAAATCAAATACATCAAAATTACACTAATAAAAATAAAAATAAGATCTCATCTTCCCTTTTCTAAAAAAAAAAGAAAAAAAAGTAAGACAGAAAGAATTTTTGAAGTTGTGATACCTAACATGGACATTAATTTTATTTTCATAATGATTAAGTTCAACATTTTGCACAATGATGCGGTATGTATTTAATATTATAGGGTAAAGTTTTTTAAAAGTATTTTTTAATTAAAAATATATTAAAATAATTTTTTATTATTTTTTTTTTTTAATTTATGATATATCAATACATTAAAATCATTACAAAAAAAAAACTAAAATGAAACACTAATTTGATATTTTTTTTTAATGTTTTTTAATTCCCTTTTGTTTTAGTGTTATGTTGTTGCCTTCATTTTTAAAACAATTCTTTTATTATTTAATAGGCCCATCCTCTGTTTGCAGCAAAATAAAAACACGTTAGCATAGTTGTCAATTGTGGTGGAAGGAGGATGATATTTTAACAATTCAAGAGTAAAAAGATTGATTAAGGCTATTTTTGGCACTGTGAAGTGGTTTTAAAAAAAATTAATTTTTTTTATTTTTTTATTTTAAATTAATATATTTTTAATATTTTTATATCATGATATGTATTGATATCAAAAATAATTTTTAAAAAATAATAAAAAATTATTATTTTAATGTGTTTTGAAATAAAAAATAATTTGAAAAATAACCGCTACACTCTTAATTAATCTCTAAATAAAAAATATTCTACCGTGATCACATTAATATTAATTACAAGAGCACGAAATTAAATATTAGATTTATGTACAATTTATTTTTGTGGTTGAAAAGTGTTTTTTCAAAAAAATAAATTAAAAATTGTTTTGAATTATTTTTTTGTTTTTTAAATTGTTTTAATATGTTGATGTTAAAAATAAAATTTAAAAATTATATATATATATATATATATTATTTGTAAATAAAAAATATGTTCTTAGTATTTTAACCGGAAAGTAACAAATCAAGGACATGCATAAAGGGAGTTCCATACACAATAATTTGCGTTGGTTACTTGGAGAGAAGGAAATTTTAACTTTGAAATTGTGTTCGTAATTAGCTTTCTATTTCTTTTTTATTATTTTCTATTTATATTGAAATTGTGTTCATAATTGGTTTTCATAATTAGCTTTCTATTTCTTTTTAATAAAAGCAACCACTTAGTGATTCAATGTATTGGATCCAGATTTTACTCTTTGAAAAGAAAGAAGAGGAATATCACCTTGGATGACTGAACAATTCAAACGAATGACCTAAGACGTGAAATTAGAGAATTGTTTTAGTGGTTAAATTAGATGTATTCCGTCCCAACTTTCAGGCATCAAGGATCCTTTTATTTTAATTCCTAATTACTGCATTTTTAAATAACAAATAGTTAATTTTATTATTTGAATGTGTTAAAGAAGAATAATTTCCATAACATAAGCTATTTTCTATTAATAGCTTTAAAATGATTGCAATTTGGGATGCTATTTTTTTTTAAGCTTGATAGAATTAAGCTGACCCGACCTTGGAATATTGATAACTTTTTTTTTTTTACGGATAGTTACAACTATCTTATCCAATTAGTAATAAATATGATATGAATATTATCAAATCCAATAAAAAAACTCAACTCAACTTTAATCTCGAGATATATATTTATATTGTATAAATATACATGCAGAATATTTATATTTTTTTGAATTCGGTATAACATATACATATCTCAATATTCATATAAAACACACACACATATATATAATATTTATAATTTTATCATTTAATATACACACAAACTTTAAATACATATTACTATATTGTTTTTCTGTTCAACAATAAATAGCAATAATGGTTATAAAATTGGTTATAGAAATGACGAAATAATAATGATAATAAAAAAAAATGGTTTGGGTGATAGTATCCCAATGATGGATATTTGTAGCCAACTTAATTGTTATTGTAGTAGTGGTGATAGTTACAACTAAGTTAAAATATTAGCAACATTAATAAATAAGTCAACTGAGGATTATTGTTGTGATAATGATGATGTTTAAGGGATAATAGTGTAAAGATTGTAATAATAGTAATAGTGTTTTAAATTGTTGTAATGACAGTAATGACATTGTTAAGAACAGTAGTTGAAGAAGAATACGTATACATATTTATCAATTCTTTTTTTTTTTTTGGATTCGAGAAAACCTCACCCCCCCGGAAAGCGCACTTTGTGGGCCCAGGTGAGGGAGTAAAACCTCAGCTGTCCCAGGCTCTTACAAGAGGTGCACACCCTGACTCGAACTCGAGACCTGCTGTGCAGATCTCAAACCCTTTGCCATCACGCTACGCCCCTTGGGGACATATTATTTATCAATCCATTTAAGGCATAGCACTAGAAATATAAATGGATAAGAAACACAAAAAAAAAAAAATTATACTACCAAAGAAAAAATGGAAAGAACATAAAAAAAATCATTCATTTCAAAACGTGCGAGGAGATCACATAATTAGCATGCACAATAGTTATTGAAACTTAATATAAATTAACTATTAGGTTAGTCAAACAAATTTAAAAAATACGATGGTTAACTAAATGAATTGAAATAATACTAGAGTTAAGTGACCAAATTGAAAATACATGAGTAAAAATAAATAATCGATACAACTAAATTGATAAGTTTAAGAGTTTTTGTTACATTAAATAATTATCTTTCCTCTAAAAATATATTATTTTTCATGTTTGGTTATGTTTTATGCTTACCATGGCTTATGACTAGGTAGAAAAACAAGTATTTATTTTGCAAAATATTTTACATATAAAATGTTTTATATAAAAAAATATGTTGCTTGATAAGAAATGATATTAGATATATAATAAAATGATGATGATAGTGATTATGGTAACGATGATGGTGGTATAAAGGTAAGAATAGGGGGTGGGGGTGGGAGTGGGGGTGATGGTAGAGTGTGAGGTTATTGTGATAGATGTAGTAACGTGGTGTTGGTATTGATGTTGGCAATAGAGCAATGAAATTATGGTGATAGATGAAATGGTATAATGGTGATGATGCAATGATGATGGTGGTACAAGCGACAACAATAGTGATGGAGGTCGTGCTAGTAAAGCGATGGTTGAGTAGGAAAAGTTAAATTTATTTGGTGATATTATAAGAGAATTATTATTTATAAAATATTTTATAAAACTTTATAAACTAAAAATATTTTTTAATAAATTAAATAATTTTTAAATTAATTAAAATTAATTTATATTTACCAATTTTATTATAAAATATTTTATGAAAAATAAATATATAAAAATTACAACATAAAATATTTTACTTAAAACAAATTCATCTTAGTGAAAAAACAAGTGCAATGACTTTGTATTCGTGAGTAAATTATGATGAGTGTTTTTGGACATGAGCAAAATAAAAAATACTGGAAAAATACCAAAGTCCAAAAAAAATTATGAAAATAACATGCTTTGGTGTCTTGCAAGCCTCGTAAGTGATATGTGAGTCGCTTGCAAGACATATGACTTGCCCAAAACATATAGCCATAAATGGTTTTTCTAGCCTCTCTAACTCCCTGCTAATAAAAACCAACCCAACCCAGCCCAACACAACTTCACAATTCACTTTCCAACATCACAACTCACAACTCAACCTAACACAACACAACTTTACAATTCATTTTCTAACATCACAATTCATAACCCAACTTCACAATTCACTTTCCAACATCACAATTCACAACCCAACTTAACACAACACAACTTTACAATTCATTTTCTAACATCACAATTCATAACCCAACTTCACAATTCAAAAACACAATTTACAATTCACCTCTGCAACATAATTAAAAAAAACCAACACACTTCATAATTAATCAAAATTAACAATTCACAATTAAACACATTTTACAATTTATAATTCTTATAACATTAAATCATATAATCTAACTACATTTAAAAATCACCCCAGTTCTTAAACCGACTTAAAGTGCTCATGAACAAGTCTAGAGAGCTCGTGGCGAGCATGAAGTGCTCATAAACAAAACTACACCTCCCCCTCAATCAGTCCAACTTAAGGAAGAGCCTAATAGTATATGTAGGGGTCAACATCAAAATCACATTAGCTCATGGATGAGCCTGAATCGCTTGTGGATGGATTGACCTCCCTAATAATAGGTCTTTGTTCATGATAAGGAATCTTATCTTCTGTTAACACCGCTTCAAGATGCTTAGCCTCCTCAACCTCCTAAAGTCTATCACAGCACAAATTAAACATACTGTTGGCCATGGCATGTCTTTTTTTATCGATGTCTTTATAGATAACGATTATTGCTATCTAAACTTCCTATAATAAGTAATGAATTTGTATACATTAAAAATAATTGACATTCATCATATATAATAACATTAACAATATTTAATAAATGTTAAATAGAAAAAAAAACATATTGCATACCAATCAATTATGTTTTGAATATTAGGACTTATAATGCATTGAATTATGTAAACACCTTGGAAAATATGACCATATAGGTGCAATAAATCAGTATATTTTGGATAAATATCATCTCATGTATGTATCTAGACAATTGTTGAATGTCACTCCTTAAATATTTGATCTATATAGGTACTCCAAAGATTTAGGTAAGTTACATGAATCACTAGCCATTTCCCTTCCAACTTACCTTGATGATTGATCGCATGCAACTTATCACCGATATCAATATAATTTGGGATGTGTCGAGATAGGTCAAACTGTCGCATTACATGATTAGAGCAATACATCTTAACTATATCAAAGTAATATAATGGGAATTTTGCTAACCACAAATCAAATCAATCCTAGCATACTGGTGACGTTGATAATCCCTCTTCATAATAGCTTGTATTTTATAGTACTTATACTTATATCATCTTCCATAATTGTCAACATCACCTCAACAAAGATATATGAGTCAATCTGATGATGATGTTTTAAAATAAGTGGGTTTCGACATGTGTGTGATCTTTTTAATTTTGAGATCTCTTATGAATCAAATTTCTAGGGATACTCTCACACAAATACCATATATATATATATTAGTTTTTGAATGCATCCCAATTGCATATAAGTTTTAGTTGAATGCTGGACCTTGTACTGTAATAAATTTTTAATATGCCACCGCTTCACTATAGTAATACAATTAAACTTGTCTTTGAATTTTTATCCAACTTCCAGTTCATCACCTGATAATCATGAATGCTTATGACTTATAACGTAGTCATTGCATACATATTGGGTATACCCACTCGCATACTTAAGTTTAGGAGTAAGAGGTGTCATAAGTTGGTTAGTGGCTTAACAAGCTCAACATCCTCATCCTCTTTGTCTTTCTTATCTTGCTTGTCTTTCTTATCTTCCTAAACTCTATTAATATAAAAATCATCTTCATCATCACTTGATTATGATTCTCTATAAAAATATAAAGAAAATGTCATACTTAACCGAGCTTTCATATCAATAATTTCATATGCTAATACTTATATTACCACTTAAACTAGATGGACCAACTACCTATTATGCTTGTGTGATCCTTCGAGTGTAACTTGGAACTTAAGTGAACTCTATATTATAGGAGTTTATGTTGTTATAGGATTAAGGTAACTAAAGACCTAATAGGGGCTGAATTAGGTGTATCGGTAAATTCAATAATTAATGCAAATTACTTCAATTAAATATAATAACTAACAATACAATTAAAGTACTTAAAGTAAAGAGATAAAAGAGAGAATTTACAAACGTGTTTTTTACATGGTTCAGTAAGCCTACATCCACACCTCAAGTATCAAACCATAATTGAGTATTGTATTCCTTCACTATTCTAAGTTCAAGAGTATAATAGCCATTTGATGAATCCACACTAAGCTTTTTACACCACTTGAAGGAATTCATTCTTCAAGATTTTCCCACTTGAAGATATGTCATCTTCATGATTTTTTCTTGGTGAAATTCCCTCACCAATTCCAGGAGTTTTAACCTAACTCTCAAATGTTTACAAGAATGAATTTGTTTTTCACAACAACTTTCTTAGTAGAGTGGATAATACAATTTAACTTCAAATATCCCTATATCTCACAAAATAGCACTTATAGGATTTGAAGGTGTTTAAGTGTTGTAAGAATGAGGTTGAATACTCTTGTGTTAGGATATGAAGGTTTGATAGTACAAATTAGAGTATGATCAATGATTGATGATTTTGTAGTTGTTTTGCTTTTAGAATAGATTTTATATGATATATGTTCGAATTCTCTTGTTAATTTAGCAACCAGAGAAGCTATGTATATGTTTGTTTTTTTAAATAAGATGTTTATAACCATTATAATCCCACTAACAGCTCAAACAATCGACCAATATAGATTGGTTAAGCCAATTAATCAATCGATTCCTGTATAATTCCTAAGTGTTCATCACCGATGAATACGTGGTTAACCGGTTCATTTGATCACACTAAACGGTCAACCAGTTCAAGGAGAATTCTAGATTTATCATATTAACTTAGGTGAATTTTTATAACAGTCTATCTTATATTTTACTATCATTCATTTAATGCATGCAGAGTGAAGTTTGTAAGTTCATTTTAATTGTGCTATCAAATAAGATATAAAGATTTATATATAAGCACTAAAATGAAGACTTAATCTAAGTCTCGACTTTTCTTTATTCTCGGACTTCCTGATTGATTTCTTCATGAAATCCGTCATGCTTATTGATATGTTTTTCATATAAAACTTGTTTAAAGCTTATTCTTAACCAAGAATATTATTAGTTCATTTTTCATTTTATTATCATCATCAAAATATATAAAAACATGAATATGTGACTCTAAATGTCAACAATTCTTCCTATCTTTTACAATGCAATATATATGAAACTTTAACAATTTAGCACAATCTAAGCAATGTAATAACATGTGCATTAGATTTCTCCATCTAAATGTCTGCATATATTATTAAGCACATTTTCCTTCTTTTTTTTGCAACGGAATGCACACATGCAAGTTACATTTCTCTCCCTCTTTGTTAAATATATAAAAAAACATATAATGGAGAGGTAATGAAAATAAAAAATAATAAGAAGTTCATTGTATAATCTTTAAAATAATACATTATTCATTACAACAAGAAAATTAAAAAAAAAGGATAAAACATAAAAACACAATGCATATACTCTAATACACAATCTAGGGTGGTGGATAACGAGAGAGAAGATTATCCATTGCGTTTTTGATATCCTTTAAGTCACCTACCATTTCCTTTTGAATAGCTAATATATACAATTGAGCATTTATAAGATGATGCACATTCATTTCAAGAAGTGTTAGGAGGTTTTCCATCCTAGATGTCCAAATACTCATAAAAACTTTTTCCGACGAGAAAGCGTTGATAGTGTCTCAAACATCGCTTTAAACTCATCATCACTACTAATAATATGTTCTTATTCATCTACATCATGCTCTTCCTCAACTTGTGCTTCTTTATTATCCTTAGAAATCCAAACACCATTCTCATTCAACACATATTTTATCTTGATAAAGGATTATGTTCTATTATATATCTTCATGAGCTTAGAATACATATTTTCATTCATACCCATT
>Ga0325404_1006161_pt1 | contig 12611 bp, 10 predicted proteins | sample PopdelMetagenome_18_FD_205664 | JGI IMG/M metagenome (GOLD analysis project Ga0325404, IMG submission 205664) | Populus deltoides microbial communities from Bellville, Georgia, United States - Xylem-Control-R1 | ecosystem: Host-associated > Plants > Phyllosphere > Stem > Wood/Secondary xylem... | reverse complement strand
TAAATAAAAAAAGCACCTTCCCATTAAGAAATTTTAGCATTCCTGAAATAGCAACATGTGTTGCTAACGAATTTGTCCATGTGGTGGCCACATGGGCGTTGTCATCTCTAACGGGAGACAATGGTCGTGTCCGAGCCATTTCTCAACTAGAAATAACGGGTTTTATCCTGATCTGGAAAAACACAAAACAAGATCAGGTTGGGACACAATGGCCTTCCACGACAAAACTTGCTAGACGCGATAACCAGTTCCTTATCAAACACATTGCAGATTAGTTCACATGTTGCAATTATATATCAAAATCATTTAGTATTTTCTCAAAGCCTCCAATTACATTCATTAATTTGGTTCACAAAAGCAGGTAACAACTTTTATCATGTTATCAAATTTTCCGATTCAATAACTTTAGCTTTATTTATGAATTCGCATGCATAAGATGTTGACAAACTATCAAATTATGTTTTATAGTTGACTTCACAGCTGCCCCACTCTGGTCTTGTCTTTGCTTAATTTCCTATTAATTGATGTCTTGTGAATATTTTGGGAACTTAGCACAGTTAAAAAAAAAATTTAGTAAAATAACACAGGTAAAAAAAATTTAGAATTTTAGCACAGTTGATCGAGTTGCAATTAGCATCAGTGACACTTGTGGACGGGCCTGGAGTATCACCCCAACTCGAGGACGGGTCTGTAATATCCATGTAGGTGTGGAAATAACCAATATCACCCTAGCTCATGGATGGACCTGAGATGCTCGTGAATAGGTCTAGGATACTCATGGACTAGTCTGGGACGCTCATAGAGAGACCAACACTCCCATGATAAGCAATTTCATCTTCCACTAATGCTATTTCAAGACACTCAGCCTCCCTAACCTCTTGAAGTCCACCACAACATAAATTGAGCTTGGTATTGGCTATAATACATCTAATCTTATCGACACGTTCATGGATAGTTGTTGTTGCTTTTTGAGCATCATATACCAAGTAATTAATCTATATATGTACATTAAAAACCAATTAGTAGTCATTCTCCATGATAAATTATTCTGGTATTTCATAAATGTTGCATGTAAAACAATATTGCATACCAAACAATTATGTCTCGGATATCGGGGAGCATAATGCATCGAATTGCATGGACACTTTAGAAAACATGACCGGTAGGTATAATGAAACAGAGTGTAATGGACAAATAACATCTCATGTAGGTATCTACATCAATCATCATATGCCACTCCTCAAAAACATGATCTCTCTAGTATCCAGAGATCTGGGTAAGATGCATGAATCACCAACTAATTCCCCTCGTACTTACCCATGTGACTAATATTGTGCAACTTGTTAAGGGACATATCTAATGTAGCAGTTAGGAATTCATGGCTTCCTCCATTATAAGTGATACGATTATCAATATTGACAATGATATTACTATAGAAGCATAATATTTTTAAATTATCAGACATTCCGTCAAACAACACAGCAAAATACAATTCTAATTTATTAACATCTTGGGATTAATCAAAGTGCATAATTTATCAACAAATCCATAACAGGAATATAATCAGCTAAAATCTAAATCCATCAAATTAATTGACGAACTTATACATTCATCAATAAGATTCATGCATTTCATACCTGGTATTATTATGTTATACGTAATTTGGTATAATCCATAATTTAACCTAAACCAACACTAATTATTCCATCACATAATTATGTTCATTCACAATCAATAACAACCCAAAATCATTGATTATTAATAACCTAATTATCAACTTAAATTGTATCTAATTAACCTAATCCCTAATTCAAAATCATAAAATTCAATAAAATCAAATTAACACACATTAAGTATAAATTACATCAAATTGATAGAGGGGAAGTGTTCAATAAAATCAAATATAGAATGTGGGTGGTGATGGTGACTGGTGGTGGCTTTTTTTGGCTAAAAAAAGAAAGACCCACCATGGTGGGGGGGAGAGATGGTCACTAATATGTGGCTAGAGAGAGAGAGCAATAGGTGATGTAGTGTTGTTATGGGTATTTCTAGCGGTAGGGAGAGAGAGAGAGGTTGCAGATGGTGGTGAGAGGGAAGGGGTTAGTGGTTGTGAGGAGAGAGGAAAGAAAGAGAGAAAGGGGAAGAAAAGGGTCTATGGGTTTAAATTTTAAGTGAAGTCGCAAATGTCATTTCCGACTCGCATGTCACATATGAAAATTGTGAAATACGAGACGCACACGGTATCTGCGACTCGCATGTTGCATATGGCATATGCGACTCATGAAATTATCCTAGATCCCAAATTATTTTCTCTGTTATGTTACTTTACCAATTTTTTTTAACTATGCTAAAAAAGAAAGAAAGATCATTTTTTCATTTTTTTTACCATTATAACTAGGTAGTGGTCTACCTATACAGGATACGTTTTGCGTGCAACTAATTTGAATGTGTCAACATGTCTTCCCCCTCGAAGACCAAGAACATGCATAGTCATATACCCACTTTATTATAAATTTATAATTGATTCATAAAAAAAATCATATTGGTATTTGTAAAGAAGGTTCAAGATTCAAATTTTAGAGCCTATCATTTAGAATAAATTATTGTTATCAATATAAATATTTGTTTTCCTCTAAGGAAATAAAAGCTTTTTATTATTATAATATCATAATCTGCAATAAAAAAACAATTACCTCATGAACAAGCAAGATTGTGAATTTGTTTTTAGAAAACTAGAGATGTTGAGTCCAAATAAATAAGGATTAATGTATTAATCCTAAAAACAATGATGGTTTTAAAAAGGCATACATAAAAGTACTAAAATTAGCAATAAAAGCAACATTAAGATATAAATTCAAGAATTTACATGAGTCATACAAATCATAAAGACCATAATGAACTTAAACTATTAATAATTAAAAGATTATTAAGTTTCAATCGAGTGTGTAAACACGGAAGTTTGTAGATACAAGAATTCATCAATAAACATGGGAGGTTTATTTTAATCTAAACTACAAAGTTTATATCAAGCAATAAATCTTGAAGATTATGAAGAATTCATATCTAACATAGAACTTGTAAGAAACTAAAGAAAAGAAGAGTTAAATTGCATGGTAAAGAAAGTAATTAAATAAAGCAATATGTAAATTGTGTAAAAGGTAAATTATATGATAAGTAAATGGAAAGAACTATAAAGCATAAAGTTGTAAAGAAAACGGTAATTTAGACAAAAATAAAACATTTGGAAGAAAATAAACTTATAGAAAGTAAATAATAGTGAGTATACTCAGTAGCTAATCGATTGGTTACACATGGAACTTACTTTCTTCATGTAAAAGCATATTTATTATTAATAAAGGTTTTATCTTTTTAAAATTCAATTATGTTTGATTAATGATCCTAGAGAAAGATAAAGTTCTTGAAAAAAAAAGGTTTTACAAAGGAAATTATAAAGTGGTTATAATTATAAGATTCTTATTACATCAAAGCATTATTTCTAAATATCCATGGTCAGTTCTCTATAACTAATGGACATCAATTAGAGTCATGAAGATTATTACATATTATGTTCTTTCCTTTATGAAAGAAAACAATTGTTCTCAAAAGCTGAGTTATAAGGGATATCTAGAAATAATTTATAGGTGCTTATCAAATGATATATACACTAAATTCAGCCCTATGAGGATTTTATATGAAGATATCATTTGTGTTTATGGAAAGACTCACGTAAAAATTATATAAGTGATCTTTAGATTTGACATCATAAATTATCTTATATAGAAAATGTTATGACTTGATCCTAACTATAAGTTCTCTTAATCGAGGGTAAGAAAACGAGTAGATATTGGACATAACACGAACTAAATAAATGTATCTAAGTAAACAAGAGCAGATTCATCATCCTAGACAAATTAAGAAAAATATTTTGAATGACCTGACACAAACTCATTTTATTGTATGAGAAAAGTGTTAATATAGCCATGGACATCATACAAGCACAACCAAAGAAGTTGATTTCTTTGTGGTGACATCAAAACATAGAGAAAAGAAAAGCATTTCTTGATTTCATCAAAAATAGTTTGTTCTCTTTTATCAAATATTACATATCATGCTATTTTAGTCTCACCAAAATAGAAAGCATTCAAGATTTTTGTACCATGTTAAAGAAAAATCATTTCAAGAAATTGATTTTTTTATATATATAAAAAAAAACATTGTAATTCTTTCTTATTGTAAAAAGATAATCTTTTAAGGGATTTGTCTTTATCAACCTTAATACCTCTTTGATAGACAATAAATTTTCAATGTAAACATTAAATGCATATTTCAAAGGATTAATTTTGAATCCATATAGTTGTATTCTTTTGAAGGACACTCATAAATCTTTAACAAGAGATGAGTTGGTTGTAAGCTTGACAACCATATCATCAATTTATATTTTTATAAATATGCTAATAATATCATAAAATATTAATTTCTTATCTCTTTGATAAGTTGCTTTATTATTTTTAAGGCCAAACGCATCACAATCCACTCAAAGATGCCAAGTGATCTTGAATATTGAAAAACAGTCTTTTAAACATCTTCCTTAGCAATATATTTTTCATTATTACACCTAGAACATCTATCAATAAATTTTAGCAAATCGTTGTCAATAATAAAATCTATAAGCATATCAACTACAAGTATAAGATATTAATATTTAGGTGTTGTAGTATTTAGATTTTAGAAATCTATACATACTCTCACTTTTTCATTTTTTTATTATTGTAAAAAAAATATTCAATAATCATTATACATATCTTGTTGTTCTTATGAAACTAGCTCTAAACAATCTTTTAATGTCCTACTTAATACAAACAACCACATTAGCAGTCATTTTGTGCATTGGTTATTTAAGTTGTTTGAACCCTTTTTTGATAGGCAAAGGATGTTCAACAAGACATCTTGCCATACTAAGCATTTCATTGTAGTTTCAAGCAAAATCCTTAAATTTAAATAAATATGAATAATGTATTTCCTATAATCATGTTCAAATGAATTGTTTTTCAACATTGGTTAAGGTTCTGGACTTATTTTTAAATTCATTTCTTTAAAAGGATTTTACACCTCAACTTTCTCACGATCCACCTTTAATGACACCACTTGAAAATCACAAACCAATTATAGTGGTGAAGGATTTTTTTGTAAAGAAATCCAATCAAACAAATCTTGTTCTAAAAAGTATAGTCTATGACCTTAATAGTGGCCTTTAAATAGGTTACAAGATACATCATTATTATCCTGGCCAATTTCCTCCTTTATTTTCTAACCTAGCAAAACAATGTTTCAATTTGTGTATTTTATTAGATAGTTTTGGAAACAGTGAAATTTATAGGTTGTCCTAAATTGTCCCAACTAGCAAACTTAATTGTACTGATATCCTAATCATATAGCCATACATCGGTCATATAAGGCATATCCATAAAGTTTTTCTTATCAACATTAATCACTTTTATGGTACTATTTGGATTTCAAAATATTAGTTCTTGATGTAGATGAGAAGGTATACACGTATAGCATGAATCCCATCTTAAACAAGTATAGCATTATATCTAGGTCTAACCTTGACAACGAATTTAAGAGTTATTTAAGTTTACTTGGTTCCTATAATTAGTTGAATTCGCAATAGACCCATTATCTTGGCGTTGCCTCTTATAAAATCTATTATGAAGACTTCAAAAAGAAGTATATTGGCTTTGATTTTCCAATTTCATTGAGTAACCATAGATGAAGAATATTAAAAACAACCTCATCTTCTACAAATACTTTAGAAATAGAAACATCAATGAAATATGTAATAATGTGCAATATTTTAATACACTTACTCATATTTTTTCTTGTTTGTGTGAACATATTATTACTTTTTTTGTAGATTCAGCTATAATTCATGATTTTTAACATCCTTGTTCAAATTGCCAAGTGTTATTAAAGCATCTTCATCATTACTAGGTTTTTTTATTATTATTGTATAGAAAGATGATTGATAAAGTTTGACCTTAAAAGGGTTAGGAAGGATGAACACCATATTGACCAAAGGATGTTCTTCTTCACCTGATTTTGGGTAAGAAGGGATATCCAACTTATCTCTTGTTGATCTCCTCAAACCCTAATTAATTATTTCATTTTTGTTGGAAAATCAATTCCTGACTTCTCTTTCTTAATGAGTTTATCCATCTTCAGCTACTTAATTATTATACTGATCATGGAATTGTAATAAGATATTTCAAGGTAATATCTTAATATGTGTCCATTTATTGAGAATTGTATTCCCATATAGCTAATTATTTACATATATTAGGATGGATGATCTTCCTTTTCTTTGTACTTGGGAAAGCTATAGTCTTGATAGTTGGTTACTGCTATTTTTATATTTGGGTGGTCATGTGTTATAATTATTTGATTAATTTAGCCAATTGCACTTCAAGAGTGAGGAAGAGGTGTATAACTATGTCTTTAGCTTAGGCTTTGTGCTTTATATTACCATCATAGAACCTACCTCTATAATCATAGAATCTATATTTTAATTGCTATCGTTAAGCTTTGGCCATTGTATAATAAAATTGGTATAAAAAAAGTCACTATGAGATTGTTTAGACATTGGATTTGCCCTAGTGTATTTTTTAAGATATGATCTAGCCTCACTCCTTTTAACCAAACTACTAAGCTTGTACACCCTCATATATTATGTTTTGGTTAATCGATCTTAAGCCTATCTTAACTACTAAATTTATACATCCTCATATATTGTGTTTTGGTTAATCGATCTTAACTCTATCTTCTTCTTTTTTATATCTAAAAGATGATAATGGTCAGCCAATGGTTGATCAATTGTAATGGTCGATTTTTCTTTGAGTTAATGTGTATGACAATAGTAATTTGAAGGTTTGCAAAGGAGTGAATAACTTTAGTATTCTAGAACCTAAATCCCCCTCAGAGATAAGAATGTTTTATAATCAGGACACTTATGTTCAAGTATAATTGGCTATTTTAGGATTTTTTTTTTAGTTTTAACTTTGATTATGGTTTATTAGCCATGTTCTTTTAAAAATTATAAATATAAATAGATCCTTCAAATTTATTGAAGTTATGATCGTAGTTTCTTTTATAAGGGATCCTCATCCACTTATATTTTTTTTAAACAAACTTTAGCCTTCTGAATCTAATTCCAAACAATCACAATATTATTGGTAGTAGGTTTTTAAGAATAATACCATTTATAGTAAATTGGTCTAGCGATGGGCTTGCCAATAAGCTTTATTGTTATTTCGTTTATTGACTATGCTATTATTTGGTGGAATCAACTTGTATTAGAAAAAAGAAGGAAAAAGGAGAGACCTATACAGACTTAGGATGGAAATATATCAAAGATTGTAGAGTTTGTCTCAAGTTTCTGAGAGAGAGGAGGATTACCACAAGAAAATAGGGATTGTCATGATTAAAGCTAATGTTATGGTGGATGGAGAAGTTATAATAGCAATGTTCTTGAATGTATTGAATAAAGAGATAGCTAATGTGATTGAGTTGTAACATTATGTTGAGTTTAAAGATATAATTCATATGACTACCAAAATAGGAAGGCAGTTGAAGAGAAAGGGCAATACAACTGAAGAAGGTTATTCAAATTCCTTTTCATTTTAAAGGCCAAATTATAAGAGAAAGAAAGGGAGGCTTCCAAATCAATTTTGAATACTATGGGCAACAAAGCTAAACCATCCAAGGCTTGGAGAAAAGATTCAGCCACTAAAACAAAAGGTAAAGTTGAGATCCCATTTAATTATAACTATGATATTAAATGTTTCAAGTGTTTAGGGAGTGAAAATATAGCTTCATAATGTCCAAACAAAAAAATTATAACTATGAGAGAGAATGAGGATATTGAATCTAAAAGTGACAAATCCAATAAGGATGAAAAGCCACCATTTGAGGACTATAGTGATGTTGAGTATCCAGTTGAAATTTGGAGAACACTTAATGTTTAGATTAAAGAGGATGATATAGAGCGATAAAGGAAGAACATATTCCATACTAGATGTCATATAAATAATAAGGTATGTAATGTGATTATTAATTGTGGGAGTTGGGTTAATGTTACTAATTCTACACTTGTTAGAAAATTAAATTTGAACACTATTAAACATGAAAAGCCTTATAGACTTCAATGGTTGAATGATTATGAAGAAATAAAAGTTACTAAACAAGTTTTGATTTATTTTTTGGTTTGGAAAATATAAGGATGAAGTGTTGTGTGATGTTGTGCCTATGTATACTACTCTTTATTGTTTGGAAAACCTTGGCAATTTAATAGAAAAAACAAGTATGATGGGTTTAAGAACAAGTATACTCTTAAAAAGGATGGGAAGACAATTATACTTGTACCATTGTCCCTTAGACAAGTGTAAAAAGACCAATTGAAATTGAAAGGAAAAGGTAAAGCCAAAGAAAAAGATTAACCATTTAAAGATGTGAGGAAGAGCAAAGATAAAGTGAGCTAAGAGAGAAGAATAGATTCGGCTATAATAGGAGTTAATAAGGATTCAACTAGGAGATGAGAGAAGAATGGAAGGTGAGAAAAGAAAAGAGTTTGTAAAAAAAAAAAAACATGTTAATTTTTATGCAAGTGGGAGTGAGATTAAAATATTTATTTTTCTAACATGCCTATAATTTTATTAGTGTATAAGTGATGTGTGTTTCTTTATTAATGGCATCTTTATTACTAGACTTTAAAAACATCTTTCCTAATGAAATTCGTAGTGGGTTGCCAACTATTAGGAAAATTAAGCACCAAATTGATTTTGTAACTGGAGCATCTATATCTAATCGACCAATCTATAAAAGTAATCATAATAAGATAAGGAACTTCAAAGGCAAGTGGAAGAATTAATAACAAAAAGGTACTTAAGAAAAAGTATGAGTCCATATTCTAGTATTGTTGGTACCCAAAAAGAATAGGACTTGGAGGATGTGTATTGATTGTCATGCCATTAACATTATTACGGTAAAATATAGACACTTAATTAACTTAATGATATTTTAGATGAATTGTATGGGTCTTGTATGTTTTCTAAGATTGATTTAAAAAGTGGATATCATCAAATATAAATGAAAGAAGGAGATGAATGAAAAATTCCTTTTAAAATTAAATATGGTTGTATAAGTGGTTAGTTATACCTTTTGAACTAACTAATGCACCTAGTACTGTCATGAGATTAATGAGCCATGCTTTGCGAAATTTTATAGGTAAGTTTATTGTTGTTTATTTTTAAGATATTTTGATTTAAAGCAAGAATTTATAGGAGCATGTTGAACATTTAAAGAATGTATTTGTTGTTTTGTGAAAAGATTGTTTATATGTTAATCTGAAAAAAGTGTGACTTGTGTATGGAAAAGATTGAATTTCCTAAATATTTATTCAAATAAAAGAGATTATGTGTACCTAATTGTTCTATGAAGCTAATGGGTGTGGATTAATGGCACACTTTGGGGTGCTAAGACTTTAGATATTTTGCATAAGCAGTTATTGGCCTAAGATAAAAAAAAGATGTGCGAAAAATTTTTTATAGATGCATAACATGTAGACAAGTTAAGTCTAAAATTTTACCACATAGTTTATATTCTTCTTTTCTAGTGCTTAAGAAACCTTGGGTTGATATATCTATGGGTTTTATACTAGGTTTGCCTAGGTAAAAAAGGATATGGATTCTATTTTTGTAGTTGTGGATAAGTTTTCTATGATAGAACATTTTATATCTTATCATAAAATTGATGATGCCACTAACATAATAAATTTATTCTCCAGGGAAATTGTTCCACTCTATGGAGTATATAGGAGTATTGTGTATGAACATGATGTTAAATTTCTTAGCTGTTTTTAGAAGGTTTTGCGGGGAAAATTAGAAAACAAAATTGTTATTTTCTAATACTTTTCATCCTTAAATAGATATCATACTGAAGTAGTTAATAGGGCTTTAACTACATTGTAAAGAATTATCATGCAAAAGAATTTGAAAAACTAGGAAGTTTGTTTGTCATTTATTGAATTTACTTATAATAGGAGTGTGCATTATATTACTGATTATTCTTCTTTTGAAATTGTATATGACTTTAAACCTTGGACTCCTTTGGATTTGTTTCCTTTACCTATTAATGAAAGGGGGTAGTAAAGGCTCTATGTGACAATGTAAGACGGTACACACACACACACACACACACACACACACACATATATATATATAATGAGTAATATGCATTCAAATCTAATAAAGGGAGAAAGATGATTATTTTGAACCAAGTGATTGAATTTGTATGCATTTACAAAAGAAGAGACTTTCTCAATAAAGAAGATCTAAGTTGATGTCAGGAGGAGATGGATCATTTAAAATCCTTGAAAGAATTAATGATAATATTTATAACATGGATCTACCAAGTAATTATGGTGCTAATGTTACTTTCAATATTTCTTATCTCTTTTTGTTTGATGTAGGAGACGATTTGTGAATGAATCCTTTTAAAGAGAAAGGGGATAACATGATCAAGACTATACCGAAAGATTGCAAGTCCCAATTGGGGTCAATTACAAAATCAAAGGCAAAGAAGTTTAAAGATGTATTTAATGAGTTTATTCAGAATATTTAGGTCAAGGTGGGTTTCAAGGAGGCAACATCAACAAGTGAAGATTAAACCTTAATCAATTTAATTCATGCACAAGAAGGTCCTTATCAATAAACTTCATAGGCTAATTAATTTTGGCAGTTAAAAGTTTATTTTTCCTAATGCATAGTTTTAGCCTAACAAGAATAGTTTTTAATACAACCATTGGATTGAGCTAAGATTTTATCAGAAGTTTTCAAAAGTCTTGTTCTATAATGGGTTAATATTTCAAGGCCATCGATCATTAGGAAGGCCTTGAAATAAGGTCCAGAAGCTACTGTGCAAGAATTGTATTAAAACTTTTTTATTATTTTCCAGCATTATTTAGAATGTTTTTACCTATTATAAATAAGTTTATTTAGCTTGTATTTAGGTTTTTTTAAGACGGAATTTGATTTCAATAATTACTACTGTGTGTAAGAGGTTTCGCTCATATTTCTTGATATTTCATTGAACTACTATGACTTATTGAAGAATTAGTCAAGCTTCATGTCTTCTTTTATACTTCTTATTTGTGTCTCTTTATAGGCATTGTGTGGAAGTTTGGTTACTTATAGTCTTGGTGTCTTCGTATAGATTATTATTATGTCAAACTAAATAATAAATCTGAATTTAGCTTTATTGGAAAGAGTTAATTTGATTGTAAATTTTTAGATCTTTATATCCACAAGATTTGTATCAGAAACCTATTAGTAAAGGCTCGTACATCTTTGAACTTCTACCTAATAAGTTTCTTTTGTATGGCCAATTCATCCTTTTCAAAATCATTTGGATATAGATAGCTTTCGGTATATATGCAGAACACTTCGGTGTTTTTTCATGAATCACTGAAAATAAGCATTGACTTATTCTTCAGGTTGGTAGACAAGATTAGTCAAATCTATAAAAGTCATCTCTAGCTCTATATGATAGAAACTTTTAATGAAATTCTTTTCCATACTTGTTCATGATTGTATGGATTTTGGTGGTAGATTAAAATACCATTGAAAAGAAACTTTTAATGAAATTCTTTTCGTTCATGATTGTATGGATTTTGATGGTAGATTAAAATACCATTGAAAATTTGTTTTAGCTAATAAAGATCCAAAGAGTAATAATCTCATATTTGATTCTTGGTCAACGTCTTTATATTGGTCTAAGAAATTTGTGCAAGTGGTCTAGGTGGTTATGGTTAAACAAAACTAGAGGAGGTGGAAGGAAACCGAGCGGCTGAGGATTGGTTTTTCCCTCAGCAAATGGTGATTTTCTCCATTCGATCAAATACATATTGCATCATTTTGTTAAAAGTAGTAATGTTGCAAAGAAATTATTGTTGATCATATCTTCAAGAATGATCGAGATATCATTCACTGTTATCAATGGTGGAAGCTCCACTTACAATTGCACTAAGCCCTAGCAAATACGTTAAATTCCTAACAAATGTAATTGATTGAGAAGAACTCCTTAGGATAGAGGTACGGATATGGCCCTGAGTTGTTAAGGGTATTACAATAACGAGTTGATCTGTCTCAAAAGTATTTTGTCAACTTGAGTATCAAAAGCTAGAAGCTTCCGGAGCTACCTAGACGCGTATGTTTTCAACTAGGATGGTTCGTCCAGAGAGAGGAATGAATGGTTGTTGATGTTGATCCTTTATTTTATTTTACCTTAGCAGCGAGATTGTGGTAATGGTATTTTTTAAAATATATTTTGCTTGAAAATATATTAAAATAATATTTTTTTATTATTTTAATATTTTATTTTAGATATAAGTATATTAAAACAATTCAAAAATATATATAAAAAAATTAAAACAAAAAAAAATTATAATTTTTTAATAGTATGGTTGTATTGCAAAGAGAAACTCCGTCTAAAAATTATAGGGTCGTCTGTTACTATAGGAAAAATTGGGTGGAATAATTTCGTCTTCTTGATGGAGACAA
>Ga0325404_1006159_pt1 | contig 12613 bp, 10 predicted proteins | sample PopdelMetagenome_18_FD_205664 | JGI IMG/M metagenome (GOLD analysis project Ga0325404, IMG submission 205664) | Populus deltoides microbial communities from Bellville, Georgia, United States - Xylem-Control-R1 | ecosystem: Host-associated > Plants > Phyllosphere > Stem > Wood/Secondary xylem... | reverse complement strand
GACACACCAAGAAAAAAAAATCACCCATAACATTAGAAAAACAATAAATTTGTAAGAATTTTTAGATTAGTTAGCATAACAGGAAATACAAATATAGAAGGAATATAATCATAACAAGAAATACATATACAAAAGGAATATAATCTTGCTTGGATGATAAAACAAAAACGAATAAACATGTCTTCTCTATCTTTATTATTGGCATTTTTTCTATCTTGAAACAATTATTGAGCTCTATCTTAATGTCCAAACTGTTCATATCTTTTAGGATTTGCTCCACTACAATCTCATGTTTAAACTCTTATTAGTGTTTGTTTAGATCGAGCCGGCCAGTCCGAGTTCAATAATTGTGCTCTTCCTCATCAACCACATGTCTCCCCCTTCAACTCTCTCTCTAAGGAGCTACCTAATTGAATTGCAAAGACAGGAACAAGAATAGAAAGGCTGAGGCCAATTCATCTTCCATCAAAACAAGGTAGCTTAAACTCAAAAACCCATTTTTTCTTGTTTTCATTTCATTAGTATTTGCATATTTGCTGATCAATGTAACGATTTAAACTTTGCATTGACAGTGAGCAAAACACAGAAACCCAGTTGCTGTTATCATCATCTGCATCCATTTCAACCTGCCTTTTGTTTTCTGAAGCCAAATTTTGCTGTCTAATTAGTAATTGAATTCAATGTGAAAGGATACGTGGGGATAAAATTAGATTATTGCTCATGGTTTCAAATTGTGGGTTTTGCTAGATATATAGTGTGTTTTCTCAGTTAGATTGAAATTCCATTTGGTGGATTTTAGTTTGTTGTAATATAAAATAACATATTAAACTGTAAATTAGGAAACTTTAACATAGAAAAAAACATAAATTTGCAATTTTTAAGGAAGTAGTAGTTTGGGTTCTAACTTGTAATCCGGCAGCATTGTTAATTAAATGTGATTTTTATTCTGCAATGAAGTTGTTGTGTGTTGTTCTGTCATATAGAAGAATGTGTTTTGTGTGGAGTGTGTATTTGAACTTCGAAGTTACTTTTTGGTTATTTTTATGAGAATGGACTTCTCTGTTAGTGATGGTTGGTGATTAAGATACTGTTTTGTAAAGTGTGGTGCAGCATTATCTGAATTTTATGCTTCATAATATGGTACAAATTTTGTTTAGGAATTTTCTTGTCATATATTTAGTTTCATTTGTTTCCTTTACATAGTTTGAATAATCTATCTATTTATTATTTGATGATCTTATAATATTATTTTTAATGAAGAATGAAATAAGATGTGAGATTACAACATAATACAAGTTTAATGTTTAGATAGGAACACGAATGTGAGTGTGCAGGTAAAGGAACGAGAAGATGAATAAACAAACACCTTATGTTAGAATCATACTAGTTTTGTAACATGTTTTTGGTTTGTTTGTGATTTTTGTGTTTTGTAGTTGGTTAGGATTTTGAAGAATCAGACACAGGTAAAATGGGAGATATTGAGGAGAGTGTGAAGCAAGAGAAGAAAGTGGTATTTGTAACTGTAGGAACAACATTGTTTGATGCTCTTGTGAGAACTGTGGATACTAAGGAAGTTAAACAAGAGTTATTAAGAAAAGGATATACCCACCTCGTTATTCAAATGGGTCGAGGATCCTACACTCCTGCCAAGGTATTCTTTTTTATATAGTTCGTTCCCTTTTCACTCATGTCATTTGTCCTTCTTGGTTTGATAAGATGTTGAGTTTGGTTTCCTGAGGATGGACAAAGGCTAGAGATGTCTTGTCTTAAATAAGTTAGATAATTGCCTCTGATCTAAATTCTTATGTAGGCAGCTCTTCTATCCTTGATATAATGCATCTTTCTATCCTTGAGATAATGCATCTATAATGTCAAGGATCATAATTGAAATTTACGTGGGATCTACGTTTAAAGTAAAATACATATCTACGACCCTTATTACGTGGTTTGAAAATTGTTAAAAATCATGTGAGATGAAAGGTTCTAGAAAAGCAATGAATCCTTTAGTGAAGTCTTATATTTTGGATATTTTAGATTCTTAGTAGGTTTGATTTTGGGGGAATATTGGATCTTTCTTTTTTCACTTGATTCCTTCCTTGGACATATTACTCTTTGATTCATGCTTCCATCACATTTCATATGAGTTCCTTCTAAATGCAGAGTGAAGGAAAAGATGGATCTCTGGCTGTTGATTACTTCACTTTTTCACCAAGCATTGCAGACCATCTGAGATCAGCATCTCTTGTCATCAGCCATGCAGGTAAGATATTATTTATCTTTTAATTTTCATTAATATTCTGTGAATGTCAGGGTTATATTCCACTTTGTTACAACTATACAATTCACACCTAAGATCACACAAACTATCATATTTTAGCATGACAGAAAATGTTTGTAAGTTCTCATCAATTGAGGATTATCTGAAACAGAAAAATGCTAGTGGGGTCCAGGATCGGTTATAGTACACAGCAACATAGACCCAGAATTGAAAGTATTGGTTGAACTAAGGTTTCCATGAGTAAGCATGGGGAAATATCATTGTCAGTACCTATCTGGGGGAAAACCACAAATTCATTATTAGAAGCAAGGTTATTTTGCGCCCCTTCACATTTTCTATAAAGGATAATCATTAACATGGAAGGTTTAATTATTTAAAACGAGGAAGATACCTTGTGCTCCTTATACTTGTTTTACAGCCCCTCAGGATTTGTATTCCTGCACTTTTGTGTCCAAAAAATTGATAAACTTTTCAAAGTCATTTGACTGCTTCATTCTCCTTGTCTATAATGATGCAGACCATTGAGAAATTTATCGATACAACATGGTTCATGACATAATTCAGGTTCTCTATTATTTGATAATTGTAGCCTATCATGTGCCTGTGAGTATGTAGGAGAGGGCGTAACTTCTAAAAATTAAATTATAAATTTTACTTAGTTGGTTGCTGAAGGTCAATTGGTACTTTTCAACTTAACTATTATCTGGTGATTGTGGTGTTGTACTGCAGCTTTTTCATATATATTTTTTATTTATCGAAAAGGTTGAGAGAATCTGTACTTTTTACATGAAAAAAAGGAAGAGGGGGAGGGGTTGGAAGCGAAATCTTTTTAGTTGGTCAAGCTATGCATGCCTTGATATGCAATGATGTTATAATTTAGTGAAAGCTGTCTCAAGGTAAAAGCTGTGATATGAAAATATCAGATAACTATGTGCTACCACAGTAACAGACACTTAATTTGATGCTGGAATGGTCATTAACTAGCTCTGTCTGTTGTGCAGGGTCAGGGAGCATATTTGAAACTTTGCGGCTTGGTAAACCTCTAATTGTTGTGGTTAATGAAGATTTGATGGACAATCATCAAAGTGAACTTGCAGAAGAACTAGCAGAGAGGAAGCATTTATACTGTGCTCATCCTCAAACGCTTCATCAGACAATATCTGATATGAGTATTGAGTCCCTCCTTCCATACCCGCCAGGTGATGCTACAGCAGTTGCCAAGCTTATAAACAGGTTTCTAGGTTTCCCAGATGATTGACGATTCTGTAAATTTTTTTTATAACTGAATTAGATAATTGTATCTATGCACATGCCGGCAGAAGCATTGCCAGACTGTGGAGCTGCCTGATTTGCAAGGCATAAAACATTGTTGTTGGACATGTCTAGCTAGCTGTCCAACAAAAATTGGAATAGATCCAGTTGATTTTACTTACAATTTATTGCACTTATATTTAGTTTCATGACACAATGCAAAACATTTTTGTTGAATGGAATGGTGAACATTTGGAAATTGATGTGGCTATTTATTGGAAGAGTTGGAATGGTTACGATGCTAAGATTTTGCGTGGCAATTCGGTACTTGTTGATGATCAGGTTACCAACCTAAGGTTCCATTCAGCAAACTCTTAACAGATATTTTTTGCAAGCAGCTGACAATATCATTGATCAATGACACAGCTCTTGATGTAAAAAGATGAATATGATACTGGATCTGAATTTCATTTCTGATAGAGGTAACATGAGATGGCACTGTAGTATAGTAGGAAGTAGTAACTCCTTTGCGTTATTTGTACACGGTCCCTACGTGAATTCATTTCTTTTTCAAGACCAAACACTTCCAGTCTTGTACCAAATTGTGATTGCGAAAGGACAGATGAGCACTCACAGCTGTTTTATTAATGGGTCCCTGTTTTTGAAACCGGAGACAAAAAGGGACAAAGGCACAACCCATGCAGATAGTGATATCCTGCTAGTGATGGGGTGGGATGAGGTGGGAGGGGAGGTCTTGCTGTTTTCTCGATGCCCAGTAGGGATGGAGGAGAAATCTTTTAGGTAAAAGGAGAAAAGAAGAAATCCTAATGGCCTAACCCTCTATAGGAGTAAAAAAATGAGCTGGGCTCTAGTGTCATTAAAAAATTCAAAATTTTTTGGCCAGGCAAATTGAATATTTTTTTCTTTTTAGTAACCGGGCTAACTTTTTCGTACTCGACTACTAAATAATGTGATTTGAGCTTCATTGAACACTAATCTTCACGTGTAACACTAGACCATGGGGCACTTCTGGTTTCCCTGAATCCTATGCAACAGTCGAGTTTATGATCACAATTCTTGGAATAATCCTATATGACAATTTCAACCCAGATAAAAATTTTGACCTGTGCGGTCATTTAGCAGTTAGCCCTTTGGAAATTAATTGCATGCCAGGGGTCATGACAAATTTTGGCTATGCCATTGCTTAAGAAAGCAGCAAAATCAACTCCAACTACGGATAGAAGCCGTTTTCTTTTTGTCTACAGTCATAAATGCTCGCACCCATGAGGACTTGAGAGGACTGAATGTTTAAAGTCACTCTGTAAATATACATAGACTGAGCAAATGATATGATTTGAGTACAGACGTAAAAATGGTGCAAAAGGTTCTAATCTGTTCTGCTACAATGACAATGACCACTCCTAGGAAAAAACAGAAGAAAAGACGAACGAAGCACACAAAACACCTACATTACCCACGAGCAAGAGAGAGAGAAATAGAGTGGAGTTTTGTGACAGCATAGGCAATGTGACATCTCCTAGGAAGGGAGAATTAATCCTCTTTTATACTTTCTTGCACCTCACATTATCATTCCCATCTCTCTATCTCTCACATGGTCATTTTCCTTCCTTGCTCTTTGTGCTCATGGAACCTAGCACCACTGATGAACCTGCAACGTCACATGGAAACCATACCAATAAGCATCATAGCTTGCAATCTCAAATCCATGATCACCATCATGGCATTGGCACCCTCTCTTCCACCTCTATTCTTATAATCATCGTATCATCCATTTCTGTCGTTGTAGTTCTCACTATCTTTCTGATTATAGCAATGCTTAGAAGATACAAATATTCCAAAGATGGAGGCAACTGCAGAGACTTTAGCAGTTGCAACACTAGCAAGTTCATTTCTCATACCACCATAAGATTCACTCCAAGCCCAGGTAATTGTCCCATGTCAAATTTCTTGTGATCTTTATTCATTTCTCAATCTAAAAAGAATTGTGTTTGGAATGTAAATTTTCAACATCTAATTTTCAAAACCAGTGTATTTAGATCCAATCATCTGAAATTTTAAATTACATAATCCATGCAAATTTGTACTGGTGTGGAAATTTACTGTCTTTGGGAATATATCAGATGTTAAGGGTGGATGTCTATATGGAAGCGATATGGGCCATAAGCCTCCAGGCAAATACAAAGGAGTCCAGGTTTTCACATACAAGGAGCTTGAAATCGCCACAAACAAATTCAGTGAAGCAAATGTGACATGGAATGAAGGGTATGGAGTGGTGTATAGAGCTACCCTAAGTGATGGAACTGTGGCAGCAATTAAGATGCTCCATAGAGCAGGGAAGCAAGGAGAGCGTGCATTCAGGATAGAGGCAAGTGACTTCTTTTAAGAGCTTTTTGCCCCATTAGGCCCCTCTTCTTGATTTGTTATTTTCTTGGTTCCTAGTCTCTATATTGCTATAGAAGTTTAATAGCCTAAGAGGCTTAAAGTCAACCTCAAATACTCAAATGGGATTGCAATGTCAATGATAGATATTTAAGTGAAATGTTGCTTGTTGAATTTGAAATACATGCATAAATATTTCTATCTGTCAAGGCACCTACTCTTGTGTTGAATGCTAAGAAACCTTACACATGGGTGTGATACGTAGTGTCATTTTCTATCTCCATATTGCAGGTGGATTTGCTAAGCAGGTTGCACTCACCATACTTGGTGGAGCTACTTGGTTATTGTGCTGACCAGAACCACAGGCTCCTAGTATTTGAATTTATGCCTAATGGGACTCTTCAACACCATCTCCATCACAAGCAATATCGACTGTTGGATTGGGGGACACGATTGAGAATTGCCCTTGATTGTGCTAGGGCCCTGGAGTTCCTTCATGAGCTCACAATCCCAGCAGTAATCCATCGTGACTTCAAGTGTAGTAACATTTTACTAGACCAAAATTTTCGGGCTAAGGTTTCAGATTTCGGATCGGCTAAGATGGGCTCGGAAAGGATCAATGCTCGAAATTCGATGTGTTTGCCGAGTACCACTGGTTATCTAGCACCAGAGTGAGTGATCCATCATCTATCCTGCATCTCATTTTTAATGATCAAACCATATCAATGCAAAGTCAATTGTCATATCAATGCTGATCTTTTTCTGCCATATTTAGGTATGCTTCAACAGGTAAGCTCACCACAAAATCAGATGTATACAGCTATGGAGTTGTTCTTTTACAGCTCTTAACTGGCCGTAAACCTGTTGATACCAAGCAGCCCTCTGGTGAACATGTCCTTGTCTCCTGGGTTAGTGTGCCACTCCATTACTCCATTGTCAAAAAATCTACTAGCTAGAATATGTTTTTAATTCATACCATAAACTGTGAGAGCTAACTAGTAAGGAGGTTGTTGGCTACAAACCCTTGACCTCCTGTGATTATATGAATTCGCAGGCTCTTCCAAGGCTAACCAACAGAGATAAGGTAGTGGAAATGGTTGATCCAGCCATGAAAGACCAGTATTCAAAGAAGGACTTGATCCAGGTTACCTTTCAGTTCTATACTATTAGCATCTGGATGTATCCTTAAACCTAAAATTTCCACCTAAATTTGTGCATTATGTTGCCCTTTCACAGGTGGCTGCTATTGCAGCTGTGTGTGTGCAACCAGAAGCAGATTATAGGCCTCTCATGACAGATGTTGTGCAGTCTCTAATCCCTCTGGTCAAGAACCTCTCTTCCGTATCTTCCTCTTGTTCCTCTAGATTTATGAATCAGATGTTGTGCAGTCCAAGGCCTATGTAGATTTTGTTGTAATAAAGATTGATAATAAAAGACATTGTTACCAGCTTGTGTCAAAAATCAAAGCTAGGAATTTGGAAATTGATATTTTGTTAGGCATTTTGAAGTCACCAGTAGGCATGTAGTGTGGTGCTAATCACCTTGCAAAGCAGTTAAGAACAAGTTTCAAGTTAAGGTTCAAAAGAATTTATCCTACATTTCGATTATAATCTCATAAGCATGTCCATCATTCTCTATGCAGTAAACTAAGTTGCATGATCATGATACACCATAATTGATATGAAATATTATTAAATCTGGTCCAGTTGACTGGATCGATCTAGTAATCTATCGATCCAGAACTTAATTTAGATAAAGTTTTGTTTCAAATTAATTTAAAAGTTGACTTGGTCAAATTTAGATGATTCAGCTAGTCAACTTGTAATTTAGTTAATCTGATCAAATTTGTGTGAGATTTGATCTGATCAACTACAAAAAAATTTATTTTTAAAATTTTTGTCTAAAAAGACATTATTTTAATTTCTTTAAATTTTTTCCAGTTTTTTTTATAAATTCAGTTTGATCCAGCAAATAAGCAATTTAAAACTTGAGATGAGTAATTAGTATGATATGAAGTGATATAGAAACCACTCAAGTTCTTCAAGCAAGGCTATTCATTGTAAAGGTAAAAACTGTGATACATAATACAGATTGTAGTGAATAGAGGAAGTTTTAACAAGCTGACGTGCTGCTTTTGGTTAAATTATGATGCCAGTGGATGTTCGTTCCTCTGGACCCAACTAGTCTAGATTCATGGGAGTTGGCAGAGGACACGAGCGTTGGGAGAGAAACAGGGTGGCCATAGTGTGAAAAAATCGCAAGCAAGTGAAAAGTGTTATGTAGCCTACTAAAAAAAGTTCAGACAGAACAAAAATGGGGTGGCACCACCATTAAAGCTCCCATGTGAGTGTCTTAAATGGAAGCCAAAGGGGCACTAGAGGAGAATGCTCGAAGGGCTGAGCTGCCTAGAAGTATGGCAAGGACATGCCGTTACGGATGACCATTGTATGGTAATGTTAACGAACTTGTTCGTAAAGTTAGCAGCAAAGTTCAATGTTACATTGGTCCATCATTTTCATAAATCCATGCGCATTAGTTAAAGCAATGTTCTAAATTGAAGCTTAATGGAAAAGTAAAACAAATTAAACTTGTGTATGTATTATCATAATTATAAGATCCGGTCAGGTTAATAACTCGGTTTAAAGTATGATTTACAAGTTGAGTATGTCTATTTCTAAGTTGTTAAATTAACTGAGTTTATTAGATTTTTTTTTAATAAAACAATGTTGGTTTAAATAATTTTTTTAAAAATAAAACCGAAACGTCTTTTTCGAAAAATAAAAGGTGTTGAAAAGATAACTTGAGTTGTGGATAAACTTGCACGGTCATTGGCCAGATTCAAAAAAAGAAAAAAAAAACAAGACACATGATCGACCTACTAGGCACGGCAGCTTTGATAACTAAGTATGATATGCATTAACTTCATTGAACATTTACCTCCAAGGTCATTGTCCCGGATACAGGCCAAAACTGTACTATATGTTCAGCAATTGACCTTCCATCTTCGCAAAAATCGAGAAAGAATGTCCAAGGTTGTCAATGCACTATTTATCATATCCAGATTTGCTTCAACTAGCATGGATCCTGGTTTCATGCCAATAAATAACTTCAGAGAAACTACTTCCTGCTCTTTTATCCTCCATACAATTCAATTAAAACCTGCATGCCCTCCAATATCAATATAGACGTGCTTGTAGCCTGTTCCTGCTGAGATGGAAATGAGCTACAATAATTTTATTCCAACGACCTTTTTCAGGACCACCAAAACTGCACAAGGGGGGCCTTGATGGCAGAAACTAAAATAATACTCCTGATAAAAACTTGAAAAGAAATACTTGGCAGTTTTTTGTATCCATTTTGTGGGTGCCATTCAAGGGAAATTGTTACATGAACATTTCACCTGTGGTCATTTTGCAGCTTAAAAAGGGAAAAGGTGTACTAACTCTCTTTTTTTGGAGAAAGGAAGTCAATTGTCAACAGGTATAGAATCATTCTAATTCTAAGCACTCTACATATATACAGATGAGGCTACACTTTAACCTGAAGAGTTTCTAATCCCCTGAACAAAATCATCAGATGGAAGTAGGTAGGTTAAGACTTAAGAATGTTAACATTCAACAACACCTGATATGCAGCGGAAAGAATACTCTTTCAGGTGCATGAGATAAGAATGTAGTGCTGCCAAAATTCATGTACTTGAACATCTTTCCAATGACACAAACAAATAAATATTTCCCATCTCAAGGAAACCGATGTTAGAAGTGAGGATTAATTTGCAGCCCCTTAACCAGAGGTTTTCCTAGTTTCAGCTTCCGAGTCAATGGCAGTACTTGTTTCTCCGACCTTTTCTCCTTGGAATTTCTTATTACCCAATTTATTAGTAGCACACTTTGCAAATGCAGAAGATAGGGCTGACTTGACAGTTAATTCTGGTTCTTTCTTCCTACGTTTGTTTGCATTTGCTTCCTCCATCTCCATTTCTGCAACTTCATTGACTGAGGAAGGTTCAGTGTCTTTCTGGACTGGGGTTTGTGGAACAACAGGGTGGCTTGAAACTACACGCTTGAATGGTTCATGAAAAGTATCATACAAGCGTTTCACCTGATCCATCAAATATATGGATGCACATAAGAGTAACAATTAAAACCAATCAAACATTTAATGCTTCACTAAAAGTTGCTAGCCAACAACAGTCTTGTATACAATCAATTGCAGAATATTAAGGGTTATGAGCCTCAAGATAACATAATACAAGAACCCATGATATACCTTGCGCTCTCCTATTCCAGGGCAACGAGCTAGATCTTCCATGGATGCATCCATGATATTAGAAAGAGACTGCAAAAGGAGGAAAATCAGCTAACCGAGGAATATAGACTAACAAATAAACAACTACCACATACTATCCAGAGCAAAATAAACTAGACACATACAATCTAGGGCAAGATCAATGGCATACCCCAAATGTAGATCCAAGTGTTACCACATCTGTCTTGTTAACACGTCGAACAGTTGTGAGAGCATGGTGTAGCTGCATTAAAACAAAGAACATATTCAGTTTACCCAGTTCAAAGAGTGAATACTAAATGTTTTAAGCAACTTTGTTCAAATTCATTGATTGATTGCTGATAGGAGACCAATAACAGGTTGTTACCCGAGATGAATAGTCAGTATCCATTTGGCCCTGAATAAGGTCTGCAGGCTTGTTTTCATACATTTTTATAGTCTCCAAGTAGCGACCACATTCCTCCAAGCTAGAAAAAACAATACCAAACAAGTTCGTCAAGGACAATCATTTCAAGGCCCTTACTGCAAGAGGACAAGTCCACTTGTAATATTGGTCCAACTCTATTAACGAAGTCAACAAAATCAAGTTGCAGATATAAAGAAAGAAAAATAAGTAGAGCAAACCATTATAAATTCTGTACAATCTCACTAGATACGAAACACAAGGAAAGATCAATGGAAACATGAGTAGCCTCAGACACAGTGAGTGTAAAGACTATTTAAAATATAAACCCATTTGCATTGGGATATGCAGCATACCTCCAAGCACATAATAGTGTACAATCATGAAGCAGAGCTGTTTTTGTGACTTCAAGTAAAGGCTTAACTACATCCTCCTGAAATCAATGAGAACAATGGTCGGTGTTGAACTCTTTAATACATGCAACAAACTGCCACAGTTCACTTTCCTAGTGGAAACCAGGCTTTGTTTTGCATATTAAATAAGCAGAGTAATGGCTGTAGAGGGCATGAGAAACTCATTGCATGGAAAGAGCAGCTTACCACATCAACATGGCATAGAACAACACGAAGCTTGCAGTTCTTTTGTAGCTCTCTTATACGGTAATATAGGTAGTCTGGATGGAGTAAATGATATCGAAGACTGCATCAAATCATCAAATTGCAAATTCTCAAAGTTAGCTTGTGGTAGGAATAAACAATGACGAAGACATGCAATACATTAATGGTTAATAGAGTTACAAATTTGGTTATGCTCAAGAATATATTCTGGTGTTGTCGTCTATCTCACACTTGAAAATGGTAAATGGGATATAGATATCAAAAGAGTAAAGCCTATAGAAAATCTGTAACTAACTTGGGAACTAGACTAGATCTCAGTACTTACGTCAGTATGGAGAATAATAAAAATCAACATCATCAAGGCAGCTATTTTAAAGAATAAAACAATTTTCTAGCTTTACCTTCAAACCAGTATAGTAACAAGTTAAAAATCAAATAATTAAAAAGCAGCCAAGAACTCAAATTCATACATTTGCAATGAGAAACAGGACAGAAGGAGAGGAAGGTCGAACCTTAGATAAAGAGCACATGAGCTCTGTCCAAGCAAATAGTCACAAACAACATCCGCGAAAGCCCACTTTACATTCCTAATATGTTTAAGCAAGGGGTTTCCCTTCTGCGCAATGACTAGGCAAACTTAAATTCAGGCCAATCTATGGAAGTACAAGTCAACAAAATCTAAAGCATCACTCACTATGAAACTCAGTAAAGCACGAAACTTGAGACACAATTCTTGTTCAAAAAAAAAATTGTACAGGAAAACAGGAGTACTAAAATAACCAAGAACAAATCAAAAAGCTAATGCATGACTTCCAAAGACAACCTTTTAAAAACTTTGATAATTCCCAAGCCAATATTGCAACCGAAATTTATAAAAATGTCTTAAAACATAAGTAAACCTTCACCTGTCTATGACTAACAAGAATAGCATTGCGACTCTGATTATTTTGCACTGAAGATGAAGCCACTCCACCACCAAAAGAAGCAGCAGGAGCTGATGCCAATGGAGACGGTGAAACCTTTTCACTGTTTTCATCCAAAAATAAAAACTTTATCACAAAAAGTCTCCTCAAAATTAAAAAGAACAATCCCAGAACAGAAAACAAAAGAAAACCCATTAATATAAAGTACCTCGTGGTTGCAGAACTACTAGGCCCATGTTCAGATTTTGAAGGTGGAGGAGGAGGAGGAGAGTAGAATTCAGAGTTTTTAATAAAGGAGAAAGCTTGAGAGAAAGTTTGTGATGGCTTAAATAATGAAGATTCTTGTGTTTGTGTAGGTTTAACTTGTGAGCTTTCAATTACTTCTTGGTAGGATGGTATTTGTATTAGTACTTTTTTGTTTTGGTTTGATGAATTTGTGTTTTGCTCTTCTCCT
>Ga0325404_1006158_pt1 | contig 12614 bp, 11 predicted proteins | sample PopdelMetagenome_18_FD_205664 | JGI IMG/M metagenome (GOLD analysis project Ga0325404, IMG submission 205664) | Populus deltoides microbial communities from Bellville, Georgia, United States - Xylem-Control-R1 | ecosystem: Host-associated > Plants > Phyllosphere > Stem > Wood/Secondary xylem... | reverse complement strand
CATGATAAACAAAGAGTACAAATCAAATAATCCACCTCAACCTCGTGTACTTAATTATAAATAACTTCAAAAAAACAGTTCACGATGGTTTTATACTTAATTTAATGAATAATATTGGTTAGAAATTAAAATTTAAAAGAAGTTGATAGTATATATATCACTTCAATTGACAATATTTGTTTTTCGTTTTCGCCCCCCACCTAGAAATTCCAGCTTCGCTGCTGCAAGAAAGTGGCTCTCATTTCCCTAGCTTTTTGTAGAACTTGTTTCTCTCTCTCACTGTGCTTCCGAATTATGAGTTTATTAGATGTCAGTAATTATTTGAAAATTTATATTGTGAAATTGTCAAACTCAGAATGAATCCTATGAAATATAAATATATAGATAATTATTTTAATCTTAAATATTTTCATCATATATGATGAATATAATTAAAATAAAAAATAAAATTGTAATAATTTCTTAAATTTTATAAAATATATCATGAAAAACAATATACTTATAAATTTTCATTGGCCACCATCACCGCCACTATTTCACTGTGGTCGTAACCTCTTTCATCATTGAATCACTTCACCATGATATCATCATTCCACACCACCTTTCCGCCATTACCTTTATCATTATCCATCATCTCAACCACCATAACAGTGTTATCACCATCATTCTGTGAACTCTCCATCTTTCGTATCATTATTCATCGAACATTAAAAAACTTTTTGTGATTAAAAATATCATTAAATTCATGAATAACATAACTAGTAATTTTAGAACTACTGTTAACTTTCTTACATGTTTTGTAGTCTTTTTTTTTTCCGAACTTCAATACTTTTTTCCAAAATATTTACCAATTGATAGCCAACTCATTACTTCTAGGAAAATATCTTATGCAAGTTTAATTAAATCATAATTAATCTACTGAATAATATAGATGACTAATCAATTGCCAAGGCAAGGATTGTTTTTGTTTGGCACAACAAAAGAAGATAAAGAAATTTGACAGCTGAGATAAGCTGAAAAGAGAAAAAAAGAAAAAGAAGGAATCTCCTAGATGCTATATATGTAATTGATTTAACCCCATTATTACAAAAGAATTGTGATTTAGCTAGTGAGTCTGGGATTCTATTCTTCTTCCCTTTTTCAGGTTTAGTTATTTCAAGATTCTATATTTCTTAAAAGTGAAAACAAATTATTATAATAGAAAAAAAAGGAATCTCAACTTGACAATAATAATAATAAAACAATCACAAATTGATAATAAAAAATAAAATGAAGGCATTATGGCCTCTTTAAAAGTTTACCCTGACTTTTATTATATAGTAAAATACAAGATCTATATATATGTTAATGGATTGACTTATTTACCTTCATCTATAAGGTTTCTTGTCTTCAATTTTGAGAGACAGAGAGAACCATATATTACAAACATTTTGGTGTATAATGGCACTGAGGAATTTAAAAATTCCTTTTTGGTTGTAAATGGAACAGGTCGATGATTGGTTAGAAAGGCTAATTGAAGAAAAAGGTGATGACTTGTACCGGATGAAAGGTGTCTTATCCGTCACCGGCTCTGATCAACGATATATCTTCCAGGTTTTCCCACAACTTTTTATGCTTTATTTATTAACCAGTTATACGTCTAGGTTTTTTTGCAGATCCAAACTGGATATTTTCTTCTTTATGTTTTTTTCCTTCAAATCCTCACCTCCTTCCATGGTGCTTTTCTTTCAGGGGGTGCATTCTTTATTGGATGGTTGCCCAGGCAAAGCATGGGGACCTGATGAGAAGAGAATAAACAAACTTGTGTTCATAGGAAGAAATTTAGATGAAACTGCGCTCAGAAAAGGTTTTAAAGGTTGTCTAGCATGAAGACGTTAGAAATACTGTGGTATTTCTGGATAAGATTCCTTGTTAGGATTATTGTAAAAAGTCAAAAGTAACGATCTACTCCAAAATTAGGGATGAATACAATGATTATGATATTCCAAAGCCTCTATGTTAAGCCACGACGTTCAGAAAGAAGCCTTAAACCAAATTCTAAGTCTCATGGATGAGGTGAACGTGAGTGATAGTTGCGGGCAGTGATTATTGGCAATAGAAAGTTGTTTAGGAGATCATTATGAATACAAGAAATAGTTCGTCCAAATTGTTCATTCTCGCCCGAAGAGAATATTATCCCTTGGAATTTTAGATCACCAGTGAATTGGTTCATCGAACCCAATAAAGAAGGCATCGAGCATCTGCAAACAGGGCTTGGTTTAGTGTAGGATGAGTTGGGAACCAATAAAGAACGCATTGAGCATCTGGAAACAGTGCCTGGTTTAGTGCAGGATGAGATGCAAAAAATGGAGACTGCCATGACTGACAAGCTTTTCAATTCAGAGGAGACCCTCAATCGCATCTCCAATGTCTTGCTTTTAGATCAGGAATCTTCAAACCATGACAACTACAACCTTGATATTAATGAGGGAAGGAGGCATGTTGTATAATCTAAAACAACAAAGTTAAAGGTTCCCACGGTTCTCAGGAGATAATGATCTGACATAATGGTTTAATTGCGTGAATTAGCATTTCAAGTATCAAGACACTCTGGATTTTCAAAGGGTTTCCGTAGTGGCCTATCATCTAGAAGGGGAGGTAAACCACTGGTGGCAGTGGATCCGCAAGACATTTCAGGAAGAAGGGCAAATGATTTCTTGGGAGAAGTTTGAAAAAAAGGCTTGCTATAGCATGATATCTTTGTGAAGACTTTGATGAAGCTATTGCACGGGTCAAACGGGTAGGGACTTTAAGAGACTACCAGAAAGAAATTGAGAAGCTTGGCAACAGATTCCGAGGGTGAACTCAAAAAGCTTTGATAGGAACATTTATGGGAGGCTTGAAGGCTGAGATTTCTGATGGGATTCAGATGTTCAAACCAAAAACACTGAAGGATGCTATTAGTTTCGCGAGGATGAGAGATTATCAGCTCTCACGACAACGGAAGTTCTCATGACCATCCCTGCCTGCACAAGTTCCTATAGCTTTTCCTCCAACAACTCGTGAAGGCACCATAACGCCCTGCTACTCCAATCAGGCGATTATCATGGGAGGAAATGAAAAGGAGGAGAGCACAAGGCCTATGTTTCCATTGCAATGAACGTTTCACAGTTAGGCATAGAAGCAGAAAACCTCAGTTGGAGATGTGATGGATACCAGGATCAACAAGTATCAGAGGATAACCAAGATGGAGATGTAGTGGTGGCCCAAGAACCTAGGATTTGAACCTGAAATCACATTGCACGCATTCACAGGATGGTCTGCCCCAAGAACTATGCGAATGGCATAAAAAACGGGACATCATGAAGCAGCAATGTTAATTGACGTACAGTGGTACCTATAGAAAGATTTATTCTATGGGTGGCTAAGGCAGAAAGGCTGAAATGTCAAGGGTGTTTTGACAAGGTATTGGTAGACTTACAAGGCACCGAATTATAAAGGACGAATCATTCTGAGGAGTGATTATAAAGGCCTTTTATTTGAAAGCAATTAAGTTGATTAGAGAAGGCTTGCTATAGTATGATATCAAGAATTAATAATAATAAAAAAAATAAATCTGTTTGGGGGCTAAATTGAAACAATATAATATTTGGGGTGTTTTTACCTTCAAACAAGCCAACATCTTAATTACTTTTATTTTATTTTTAAAAAACAAAACAAAATGAAGAAGTCACAATTTACAAACAGGAAAAAAAAAAGTGTGAAAAAGAGAATATGAAGAAAGGAAGGGCGGAGCCGGAGATAGATTCATCACTAGACAGCTTTTCATGCACGCGAGAGGAATATTTGACGTTGAGGGCGGTAGCTTCTCTTTCCACGAAACAAAGTACTTAATCCACGACCATTCACCTTCACTGTCGGAGGCGGACACGTTTTATAATTATATTTTAACCCGAAAACATAGGTGAGAGCAAAACTGTTTCGTACGGATGCAGTGAAAGAGAGAATTATATAAATTATATGTTGATATTTTAATTAATAATTTAAGTTGGTGAGTAAAATAATTTATAAATACTAGTATTTTAATTAATTGTTTAAGTTATTGATTAAAATAATTTTTTAATATAATATTAGAGTTTTGTTGAACAAATGATTATGAGTTCAAATCTTCTCACCGTTATTTCATTTGATAAAAATTAAATAAAAATTAGTGTTAATCTATACAAGTTTCAAGTATAAAAAGCTTTTACTCTAAAGAAAAAAATGTGATAGCGAAAATTATAGTAATCATGTATTGATGATTTAACTAACAGTTTAATTTATTAAATAAAATGATTATTTAACATGTTGCTCATATATGTTTATTATGAGAAATTAATGCGGCTTGTATACTAGTGATTAAAAAAAAAAGAAGTGATCTTTATACATCATCAAGATCTTTATACATCATCGAGTCACTCACATTTTATGATTCTATCATAATCATGTTTTAAAAAATAATTAATAAAATTATTTTGATCATTGTAAATGGATTGGACTCTTTTTAAGTTGTTAGGAATATAACAACACAATTGATTATATATACTAGTAAAACCCAAACTATTAATTTAAATCCATGTCCGTAGTGCGATAGATTATAATTAAAGCGCATGATTGATTAATAAATTTTTTATTTTTTTATTCATATGAGGTGTTCAGGTCAGTTTGCTCGCACCTTGACTAATCCACAAGGGTCATGAAGTTAACATCCAGGTAAATCTCTAGTAGTTATCAATATTAGTAATCTCAGGATTCGAACCTGAAATTACAAGAGGAACAAATCTCTTTACTACTGGACCACCTACTAGATGGTTTGATTAACGAATTTCTTATATCGAGAAGAAGTTGAGATATATTTATGAATAAAAAAAGTTACATAAACTATCATGCCTATATAATTATTTTATTAAATGAAGTGTAGTGTTTAAAACTGTTAAAATAAAAGTTTGACAATTCAAATTAAATTGATTCATATATTAATAGTATACATGTGTGTGGATGCATATATAGTATATTAAGAAAGTATTAAATAAACTTCAAATCATATTAATAAGATTCTTATATATTTGGATTATAAAAACACGTAAAATAATTTCAATTCAGTACATGCATGCCACTTAATATATATATATATATATATATATGTTCGATTTTCATTATTTAAACTCCGGAGTCGTCGCCTCCTCATATCTTGTTGCAGCTTTGCATTTGATTTCAATGGTTTAGATTTTATTCTATTAAACAAGTTGATGGTTAATTTTTTTTAAAAAAATTAACGTTGACCTTTTTTTTTAATAAAAAACTTTATTAATAATTTATACATGACAGATCATATTATGTCTAATTCAGAAGAAGAAGTGAAATCTTACTCATCCCCAATGTACCAACGGCTGCAAATTTGTGATGGGTTCAATAATATCACTAGTTTGGGGAAGCGGCATTGATTAATTAATCAACTATAAACTAAAAGGGTGGGGATTTTTAATTGTACGAGGCTATCTTAGTTTCATGATTAAATTTGTGGATTTGACAGGTTTTTCCGTGTTAAATTAAATTATTTTTTTTCTATGAAATTATCTTAGTCTAATAACCGAGTTCATGAATTTAAAAGATTTATTTGAACTGTTTTTATGTTTTTTTTTAATTATATCGTTCAATATTGAGGATTAGAATTCGTAATTTTTTTTGATTTGTTTTCCATAAGATTGTCTTGATCTTATAACCTGGATCGCAAATTTGATAGGTTAACTCATGTTCTTTTTTTAGATCATTTTTTTTTCAATTTCATCTTTTAACATTAAGTTAATTAAGAATTATATTTCGTAACTTATTTTGATTTATTCTTCATAGGGTTATCATAATTTTATAACACAGATCACAAATTTTATATGTTAACTTAAGTTAATTCAAGTTAACCTAATATATTATTATTTTAATATTTAAAAAAATCATTTTAAAATTATTTTAGTCAAGTTATGTTTATAGAGGTTTTATAAATTACTTTTAAACTTACAAAATTAACAGTTATTTTCCACTAAAAAATATTAGCAACATCTAATTATTATTTTATACTTTTTAAAAGATTAAACCAACAAAAGACATACGTGGATGATTAATTACCTGGTAGTCACTAATTCTCAACTTGAAGCTTCAAGCATTCCAGCCCTCACCGTCCCTCACGGGGACTTCGAAACGTGGCTGATTCATGAACTGGACCACCGCCCACATGTCAAACACCGTCGTTTCAATCAGCATTATATGGTCCCTATCTTGTCCCTACCTACACTTCCTGCGGCCCCTCCACGTGACGCGACGAATATTCCTTCCATCTTCTCCGCCGGCGAATATTCCACGCTGGATCCTACGTGGCATAAATCTATACTTTGCTCTTGTCCTTCGGTCGGTCTCAGCGAGCCTTTCACCGTTTGATCATCTAGATGTTTTCCTAAGCTACATCCGGCGGTTATTATGGTGTGCTGATGTACACATGAATATGACAACGTTAACATGTGTTCCAATTCTAAATTTCTTCGGCCATGTTGCTTCAGATTCCTCGCCGAGCTTTCCTCAGCATGTCCATTCACATATATATTATTTTACTCTTCTGTTTTTGTAAATAAAAGAACTTTTCAATCAAATAACATGAAATCTCACATCCAAAAATTTAAAAATATGCTACTAATATATCTCCTCAACATCAAATATTGCAAGCTACGTAGGCCTAGCTTATAAATATCACTTCAATCTATAATTTTTTAATAAAATATTAATTTTAATGTTATTTTTTCCCTTCCTCAATCAAACAAGAACTCCATGTTGTTGTTCAAATAACTAGTAAAAAAAAAATCTATATAAGCACTTGTATACACATGTTTGTATTTGTTTTTTCTCCATTACTATGCACACTTGTTGAATTTTGGTCCCTTCTTCTTGCAAAGAATTGCTCCACATAAACAAATCCTCTCGACTCTCTTTTTTACATTCTTGATAGCCTTCTCTTCCTTTTTCACTTTTGGGTCTTCTTATGTTCTGGGAAAGAAAGAGTTTTAGAAAGAGCAGAAGCAAAAAAGCTGCTTGAAGACTTCTATTCTCCAGCCAGTGAAGTAGAAAAGATACTTTTTGTGGGAGATTTTGGGTGTTATACATGGAGAGAACAACATTTGGTGGGGGAGGGAATTATCCATACGAGAATGGGATGGTGATGATGACAAGAGACCCTAAGCCAAGACTTAGGTGGACTGCTGATCTTCATGATCGTTTTGTTGATGCTGTCACCAAGCTTGGTGGCCCTGACAGTAAGTTCACTCTAAATTCATCTTCTTCTTCTTCTTCTTTTTCTTGTTTAAACTTTATTTAATTTCTAGCTAGCTAGGAGGGATTTGCAAGATTGATGATTTGCTCGATTCAGATGCCCATATTAATTGAAATAGCCATATTAGCACGCTTAGCTCAATTGGAATCTTCCAGGAAATATGATTAGAGCTGGTGCAAATTTTCTCCTTGGTCTTGACTCGATTTTACAGAAACTATATCAGAAATAACTGCTCCCAGTGATAAAAAGACACAGGCTCTGCCTTGACTATAGCAATGCCGTTGGCACTTGAAACGCGATAATGACAATACAGTTCATATATCTGGTCTATTACTATCGAATTCTTCTTAATATTTGTATGAACTTAATCAACTTGAGTCTACATTTGAATGTTTTCTCTTTAATCTCTTAGTTAATCTAATTATATAGACTGGATTTATTTTCAGAGGCAACTCCAAAGTCAGTATTGAGGTTAATGGGATTAAAGGGTTTGACATTGTACCACTTAAAGAGTCATTTACAGGTACAGTTTTAACATAACTAATGCTGCTCACATCACTGATGCTTGTTCTATTTCTTTTCCTTTTGCCTTTGAATTATGACTGTGTAAATATGCTGGCTTATTTATCTGCAGAAATACAGACTAGGGCACCAGGCTCGGAGACAGAACATTTCAGAACAAAGCAGGGAGAGCAGAGGTTGGTTCATCGTTGCTTTTCTTATTATTCCATTTTCAACACAAATAACTGGTTTCAGCTTGAAAAATTGGCACTTGATCCCATTATAGCTTATAAAGTTCTTACAAGAATTTGCATAGTCAATTAGTTCTGTGTATTATTAGTCTCGCGACTTACCACTTCGATTGACTTCTAGGGGCTTCATATGTAAACTTCAGTCATGGTTCCTCAGCGACAAGTACCAGTTCACCAAGAATGGATAAAGAACAAGGGTATGCTCCGCCATCATTCTTCTGTATTTACATGTAGTTTCTGTGAGAGAAAAAAACATGGTTTTTTCTGGATGTCTCAAGCCCTTAACTGTTTCCTTGAACATTGCTTATTTCTATCTACAAGTGTTTTTGTTTTTGCCCTTGCACAGATTTTTATGGATTATGCCCCTTAACTAGTAATTCCATTAAGGATTGTCCTTGAAAAGAAAATCTTAAAAAAGGAAGAAACTGGAATGTTTTTTTAATGAGTTAGGTTCTTTTAATTTAAGAAAATGTGATTCTTTCTTCTTTTTTTTTATTCCTTTTTTGGTCTCTTTTTAAAAGTTCCTCATGTTATTTTCTAGAGGTAATGACCTCTCAAACTAACGGAGTTGGATGGATGGTATAGTCCTTAAAGCAATAACGAGTTAAACAACAAAATCCTTAAAAAGTTTTGTTTCGAGGCAAAAATCATTAAAAAAAACCAGAGTATAGTGGCTAAACGTGTTTATTCGCAAATTTCAATGTTGGTACTAATTGATGTATGTTCGAAACAGAGAAATCCCAGTTGCAGAGGCATTGGATAGTCAGATTGAAGTACAGAAAACATTACAAGAACAGCTTGAGGTATATCTTTCACATAAGAGGTTGCTCCTAGAATATCACTAAACTTAGCCAGGTCATTCTCAAATTTCTAGTTTGATGCGTTGAGTTGATCTTCTCTACAACAGGTACAGCAGAAGCTGCAGATGAGAATAGAGGCACAAGGGAAGTACTTGCAGTCCATACTGGAGAAAGCCCAGAAGAGCCTCTCACAGAACTTGAATGACGACGGAAATGGGAATTTAGAAGTTACAAGAGCTCAATTAACAGGCTTCAATTTGGCTATATCTAGTCTCATTGAGAATTTGAATGCAGAAGATAGGAAACCACGCATCACTGATTTGAAAGGTGTCAATATCAGGACAAATGGTTCGGCTATCCATATCGATAGAGAGGGACAGACACAGGAAACTAAAGATGTGAAGCACCATCTTCAAGGAGATTCCATACATTTTGACTTGAACAGCAAGGGTACCTATGATTTTGTTGCTGCAAATGGATCTGAGTTAGAACTCAAAATGCTTTCATATAGGAGATAAATTAGTGGTAATATTTATTAATTACTTCCATAACAAACATTTTGCAACTCCTTATAGTGTGACCCTAAAAAGCTGCTTATAAATTATGTTATAAACTTGACAGATCCTCTATTTACAATTTGTTGTGTATGGTTCATTTTTCTGAAGCTCTGAGAACTGCATTCACGTAAATCACCAGGTTACATTTGTACAAAACACTCAAGTCGGAGCTAGGCCCCTCTGTCTTCTTAAGACTTGTCACCATGGCCTAAGCAGCCTGGCCCTGTTATACCAGATGCTAGGCCTCCTTTTTCGTTAAGGACAAAAGCCTTAATCTTCGAAAGAAGCTTTAAGGTCAATAATACTCAAGGCCAGGCCCCAAATTAGCAAGCATATAGGCATTCAAGATAAATCACTACGGAATAAAAGAGCAGTAATATTAATTGATTAGCCCACTAATCGTTTCATTAAAACATTCCACACAACTTGTTCTTGATATATACCATTCTGATGGTACAAAACCTTAATAGAGCAGGAGGACAAAAAAAGCAAGCAAGAAGAAGATTTTCAGATATTCATTCGACTGCTGCTGTAGGATGTGGGTTACATTTTAAACAAAGATATTCAGATATTCATCCATGCGAGTGTATTTCACTTCTGGATAAAGGTTCGAAGCTTCTTCTCCATCTTCTCCTATTTCAAAATTTGTCAAACTACCTTCGTAGCAAATATGATAGAAATGCCCCATTCCTGCCTTTGCTGCATAATCCTTGTCTGCCACATACATAAATAAATTTAATCAACCAATATAACCAAGGCAAACAATGAAAAAAAAGATGAAAAAGAGTGATGTATATATGATATTGGATCATTTTTTTGGTTAGCCATCATATTCACCTTTCATGGAAGCTAGGAAGTCTTCTCCAGAAATGATGATCTTTTCTAGTTTCTTTCCACTGAGTTTCTCCCAGATCTCAACTAACTGTCTTTGTGAGAGAGTGTTTTCTGGTGGCCTTAGGTACAACGTTTTGTTCAATGCTCGAGGATCATCTATTGCTTTGATTGTGTATGTTGCAATATCATCTTCATCCATATAAACAGCTAAACAACATATAGCATTATTCAGTACAAACTACAACCAAATAGGATTAAGGGTTTCTTTCTCCTCACTACCACCTACCCTTAACATTTCCATCTCCATAGAGACAAACTTTATCTTTTGGAGGGGTTAGGGTCTCAAGCTGAGAGAGGTTGCCAACAAAGTAACCCGCGAAGCAGCTAGCAGATACATAAGTGAAGGGGATCTTAGCATCCTCAATTGCCTTTCTTACTATCATTTTCTGATCAAATGTTTCTCTTCCTGGTGCTAGTGCATGCTCCATTCTTGCTGGGTCCATACCAAATTCCGAAGGCAAGAAACGCTGCCACAACTCAATAGAAGTATGTTTAGACTTCTTAATTAGTACCCTAGTAAGATAATACAAAATTAAGCATGCGTGACAATGATTTTTTACGTTATCTTACATTAACTTATTGTTATTTTGGTTAGAAATCCTTAAGAAACCTACAATTTGATCTTCATTATTAATTAATATCCTAAAGTGGCCAATGGGTAGAAGTAGTCACTTAAATGAACTTAATTAGGATATTGTTTTAAAGTGGAAAGTATATTGCACAAGCCTTTAATTTGGGCCTTTGCCATAAGCAAATAGATTATAGTACAACGACTAAAGTCATCAGGCATATCATGCTTTGTTTCGCTTTAAATGGTGGAATTCCACCGCTATCTTATTTTATGCGATTAGATCATCGCCAGAAGGTAATTAACTAGGTCATATGCTATTGTTTCTAATGTTATCTCAGGAAAGGGTTAAATTATGTGGAGCCATTATTCAGTATTCCAGAGTGCTTCTTGCTACCAGTTTTAACAGCAACAACGAAACACCTCCATGTTAAAAACTAATAGCTAACTTTGAACGGCATCACTTGCATGCAGGACAGCCCGAAGGAGGAGAAAAAAATATGCAGAGATAGCCATTAAGAGCTTAGAGTACAAACTGAATTATCATGAATATTCAAGTACCTTCACGTTTCCTGCTTCTTTGATGGCATCCACGAGCTTGAGCTGCATCAAAATGTTGTGGCTCTTAAAATGCACCCCGGACATGGTGCAAATGACAACATCAACCTTCTTCACTGCCTCCACAAGGCTTTGCTGATCGGAAAATGAACCCTCAACAAGGCGAGCTCCTTGCTTTTTAAATGACAATAGCAGCTGTAGCTTATCAATGTCAAGGCCTGTTTCAGGACGTTGAAGGACGTAGGTTATATGGCCTTGGTCTATGCTTGCCTTCACAATTCTCTTACCGATATACCCAGTAGCCCCAACAACAAGAACCTTGCTCTTTGCCATGATTCTCTTGTTTTGATTGTTTCGAGAGAAGTACCGTGCCTTATATAAAAGATTCTGCAAAAGGCTTCGTCGTGATTTTGTTAATTAATTTATATCTTGACGGTCGTTTTATTTTATTTTATTCTTTTGCAGCACAAGATACTATTGAATCGGTGACTTGAAATTGTCAATGGTTTAGTAGTTTAGGAAAATTCATTCACCGGGGGTTCAGAGAGGAGCCGGACGGGTTAACTAGGTGACAAAAATATTCGCGTTGGATGACGTCGGTTAAAAGTTCTTAGAAAGAAATTATATATATATATATATATATATATATATATATATAAGATATTTATGGCTAGATTAAACATAAAAAGCTTATTTTTGTTAATGATTGTTAAAAAAAAAAACTTAAACTTATAATTCAAGAGTAAGGCGAAATGAACTCTAAATTTTCCAAGTTCCAAACACTCAAACATGGACACAGTTGGAGGATTTCTACGTGGCAACCGTCGTGCTCATTACTCAAATGTCAGGCGGTGGTTGCACTCACCTCAAGAAAAAGCGAAGGGAAGAGATCTTCTTCCTTTGTCAATGGCGCTGGCGCATCCTTTTTCCAATCTATTCAACGTCTGTTCTCGCACGGACTTCATAAGTAACCTCTGCAAGCGCTTTATTTGTCAAATCTCGGTGATGTAATCTTAACGAAGCTAAGCTGCCATGTTTCGGTCGAGAAAAAAGAGAAAGGAAGCCGTGAATTAGACAGTAATCAGGCCATTTAGGTGATCTGTGGTCTGTCTAATTAATTAACTTAATTATTAATCATCTAGATTGATTTTTTTT
>Ga0325404_1006156_pt1 | contig 12615 bp, 10 predicted proteins | sample PopdelMetagenome_18_FD_205664 | JGI IMG/M metagenome (GOLD analysis project Ga0325404, IMG submission 205664) | Populus deltoides microbial communities from Bellville, Georgia, United States - Xylem-Control-R1 | ecosystem: Host-associated > Plants > Phyllosphere > Stem > Wood/Secondary xylem... | reverse complement strand
CCAGTCTTCATGCCTTTTATAGTATAACAACCTTAACAATAATTTTATAAGGGTTTTCAGCAATCTAAATAGAAGTCACAAGAAAAAACAAAGAAGAGATTTTAACTCGAATACTAGCGACGTATACCAACACCCAGGAACATGGTAGATGATTGAATACAAAAATAAATAAATTTAAAAATATTTTTTTCAAATGATTTTAATTTTAAGGACATAATTTTGGTCAGGTAAAATTATGAAGATCATTTTGAGAATATGGACTTCAAAAAAAAAACGAAATTCTTGTCCCCAAGAAAATTTTACAATCAGTCCGATTCAACATTCTTTTTTATTTTTTAAGCTTAAAGAATAAATAAACTACAAATCGCCTTTTTTTTAGCTCAAAAAATACGTGGCGGAAAATTATTTGCAAATAAAAGAAAAAAAAATCCCCGACACAATTTATCCAAGAAAAAGAGGGGAAAATAAAAAGAAAAAGGAAAACGTCGACGTTTCCTCGACGGCCCAATGAAATAGACGCTTACGTGTACTGAATACAACCGCCAAGACAAGAGAAAATCACACACGTAAGATCAGTACAGCCTATCCGCTAACACATCATCGAAATCCTAACCACTAAATCCCTCGCATCCCCACCGAACACAAAACTCTCTAAATCCACCAGATAATCCCCCTACCCCTTCCCTAGGGTTTTTGACCTGCCTATCCCTCTCCAAATTTACCCTTCTTCCACTCCTCGAAACGACGGCACCTCCAAATCGACGAGAAAACAAAGAAGAAGGAGAAGAAAAGCGGCAAAGATGGCCGCACCTGAAGCCCCTCTCCGTTACGTCGGTATCGTTAGGGAATCCCCTGCTTTCCGCCTCATGAAACAAATGGTAGATTCCCCCCATCTCCCTGATATATTTATTCGTTTCACTTCTTAATGGCGTGTTTGTTGATTTTTTTTCAGGGATGGGAAGAAGGAGAGGGGTTAGGGAAAGATAAACAGGGGATCAAGGGTTATGTTAGAGTAAAAAACAAACAGGACACTACAGGTGTTGGAGTCGAGAAGCCTAATAACTGGGCATTTGATACCACCCAATTTGATAGCATCCTTAAAAGACTGAAAGTGGTCTGTTTTTGCCTTAATTGTTCAACCGTGTTTGCATAATATTTGCCATCATGGATTTTGATTCTCCTTTTCTTTTTTTGTGTTTGTTTGACAGCAAGCTGTGCAAAGTAATGATGAAGGTATGATCGTACTATAATGAAATTTGATTCGACTAGTATTGGAATTACTATTAAATTGTCTTTAGTTTTTCTGCGTCCAACAGAGGTTGTGAAGGAGAACAGCAGTGAAGAAAAAACCGAGACTGATGCAACTAATGATGCTAAGGAACAAGTTGTCAAGGCTACTCGAGCACGGGGAAGGTTAGTGGTGGTGTGTGTTGCAATAGTTATCTTTGAAGAAGTTCAGTTTTATTGCATATTGGTTTGGGTTAATGTATAGAAGAATTAGTTTATGGAATACTAATCAGCATCAGCATTGTTTATCAGATATCATAAAAGAGAGAGGGGGAAGCTTGTCAATGCATATTCTTCGAAGGATCTCTCAGGGATTCTTGTAAGTCTTAAAGCTTGGAAACTCATTGTTTGTCAAATGGTTAAAGCATGAACTTTGAGTTTGCATCATCGCTATATGTGGGATTTGTTGCAGAATCTAGACTTATAATTGATATGCTGAAGACTACACATGTTATTGGGTATTTAAAATACAATATACCAATGGAGGAAAGCTCATTTCGAAATATTCAATTTCTGATAGATTCTTGTTCCATTGGTATCCGTGCTTTTGTTTGATCTATGTTGTGAGTTTAGTATTCAAATAGAATTTTATCTTTCATCATTAGTAATCTAGTAATATTTGTCCCAGGTAAAAAAATCAGAGGAGTTACCTCAGACAGATCCAAATCCAGACAATGAGTTGGAGTCTGAATCTGCACTTGAGAGTCAAATATGGTATCTTGGAGGTAAAATACAAGTATATGGAGACAACAGGTGTCTTTTCTGATAAATGGCATGTCTTGGGATTTTTTCCGATGAACTTTTACATATTCGTTCATGTGTTTTGTGCATTTATGCAGTCTTTCAGTAATTGATGATTTTATAATCTTTGTGTTATTTCCCCTTAACTGTTAGCTTTTAGTGCCCTGGGCTTTTGACAACGCAGTTCAATGTCATTTTATACCAAGGATTCAGGTCTGCATGATAAGCTTCTCTATGTGCTTGTCAAGATAATGATGATGACAATTTGAATCATGTTTCATATAGCTGGGAAACATATGCTGATTACATTCTGTTGAACTTATCCAAAAGAGTAGTTACTGCAACAAATTTATCATTCAGCACCATTGGCAGGTGTTTAACTTTTTTAATTTTAGCTCATTGATTTCAGATAATTTGGGGGAGTGAAATCATTTGAATCCAAGGGTCTTCTTGGCCATTCTTTGTCATGTTCCTCATAAACCTTATTTGATCATCTCCGGCACAGATTTCCCTACATAAATATGCAATTTGTGCTGTATCTGTAGATCCTTGTGCTTTTTATGAGATGCTATATTTCACATTGGTTTTCCTTCAGCTGCTGATTGGAAAACATTGACTGCTTAGAATAACTTTAGCTCATTGTGACAGGAAGCAAGGTTGAAGATCTTCCTCCAGATTGGTGGGGTTTTAAACACGGGTTTGTATCTGGTGGTTTACTTGGAGCAAAGCCTGCCAAAAAGAAATCAACCAGAACTGCTGATACTCACAATCGTAATGAAAGGGCCATGTTCTTCGAAGAAGATCAAGAGAATCTCTACAAACTTGTCCAAGTATGTGTCCTTTTTTGGAACTTTCTTTCCTTGAATACTATTTTTTGGGCGATGTTTTCTTTGAATTTTTGTAATCCCTTGAGTTCTGAAATTATTAATATGGAATATCCAGTCCAGTCTCTTAACCTATGCCAATTACATATCTCATGGAAATTCCTGAATGGAGCAGGATAAAAGTTGTACAGGAACATGACTGATAAACTGAATGTGCCTTTTGAATTATTTTTTTTCAAGGGCTGTGTTTGGAGTGTCAGGTAGTTACATGACAGGGGAGTCATTGATTGCATTTTTCTACTGTTTTAGGACAAAGCTACATCTGGAAAGCAAGGGTTGGGTATTAAGGATCGGCCAAAGAAAATAGCTGGTGTTCGCTTTCAGGGGAAAAAGACCACCTTTGACAACAGTGATGATGAGGATTCTGCAGCTGATGATGACGACTCTGATGCTGATGACAAATGTTCTGCTGATTTTCCCTCAGCAAAACGAAATTGTGATGGCATTCTGGAAATGGAAAATGTTGAAGATAAAATTGTTGACAAGGATTCTGTTGATTTCTGTTCATCAGGAAAACGTAAACGTGAGGACACTCCCAAAATGCAGGAACTTAATGAACAAAAAGTGAAGTTGAAAAGCCTGTGTAAAAGGCTCCTGCACCAGGTGCGGCACCTAACATTACTAGCTATTTTAAGCAAATGATAGTTAGGTCCCTAATTAATTAAACTATCCAGGTGCCGGGAGAGTCATTAAAGCTTAAAAAGCTGAAAAGTCTGGTTGAAGAACACTCACCTGCTGTTTTTTCAAACTTCACTTCCAGGAGAGATGCTGTTGCTTACTTGAAGCAAAAGGTATGTGCATCTAGCTACCATTCAACAATTTGCAGCCAACAATTTTGTAGTAATAATTATCAGAAAGATATGGTAGCTTTTTCTCTCCTTTTATCCCTGCTTTTTGATCTTCGGCCAGCACCTTTCATGCTCCTTAGTGACCTTGCACGTACAATTCTGATCTGACACTTTTTCTGTGGTGGTTGCAGCTGGAAGGTTGCAAGAAGTTCTCCGTTGAGGGAAAGAGAGTGAGTCTAACATCCAGGAGAAGCTGAAATTGTTTATTAGGAATTGAGATGCCTGTAGTTCTGTATATTGCGGCTGAGACTGGTTTTGAATCTGATTCACACACCATTTGATTGTTGGATTCATTTTAGTAAGCTGGAATTTTGCTGGTATCTACGCTCAATTTTATCCTCGATTAAGAGTGTAAAATTCATTAAAATAGTGTTCACGGTTTGGATGAGAGTTGTATCACAGAATAATTTCTTAGAACAATTTTGTTGTTAAAAAGTCATGGAAGTTGTTTTGAAGTAATCTATCATTTTAACCTGCTATTTACTTACATTTGTTATTCTTGTGTTTTTTTGGCCAATATGACTATTGCCATGGTTAGCGCCGCCATGTTTTATCCTTTGAAAAGATAAACGCTTGGATTTGGGATCATTAACTGGCAGTCGACTATCCTTGCAATGTCGGCAGTGAACAGTGCTTTTTTTAGAACTAGTTGGACGCCGGGTTTCTGCTTGAATGTCCACTTATTGACGGGCATTTAATGGGCTTTCTTGATGGGCAGGGCGTAGAAGCCAATGGGCTTGCTTTTGAATTCCTGGCTGGCCCAAACTTTAACTATTTACTCGTGGGTCCTGCGCAAGGATCACGGCTGCAAACTGGTTGTCCGAGAATCACCCGCAGACCGCAAAAGTGCCATGATTACGTGAAGGAAAATTCTTGCACAATTTTTAAATTAGAACAATCAATTTGGAGAATCGTGGCACTTCTAATTTACAAAGAGATTCTTGCATGATCAGCTTAGATAGCCACTCCCAAAATATTTTTATAGTATTCGTTATTTATTATTTATCTTCCAATTACTCAGAATAAAAATAAAAAGAATAATAATTGATAATTAAGTGCTACTACTGTTTAAGAGAGTATACAGGTATGGAGGTAGCTAATAGCTAATAGCTATTTGGTCTTTGGTCAAATGTCGGTTGTGAATCATGCATGAATTTTAATTTTGTTCCCTGCTGGTCTAACCTACCATTTGATTGATAGACTTTCCCCTGTCAATTTTTTGTTCCAACTTTGAATCTCCATTCATGATTTACTCTGGAGTTATTCTTTTCAACTAACACATGCCAATTTATTTTTTTATTTATTTAATTTTTTTTACAAACAAGCACATTCAAAAAATTATTTGAGAAAATAGCAAAGATTTATAAGTTATCTTGTTCTCAATAACATAATCTAATGGGCTATGTTATTTTCAATAGTACAATTTATTAACTAAAAAATTAGAATAAAGTACTTGAATTTAATTTGTGCCGTCCTAACTAAACCTTCAATCCAAACATCAAATCCTAACACAAACCTAACCCTTAATCCTAACCATGAACCCTAACACCAAATCCTAACCTTAAACTCTTAATCCTAATATCAAACCCTCCTAAACCCTATATTATTGTTGCAATGTTCATTTAGTTATTGTAACATCACAACCTAAGATGTAGAACAATAATTGGTTTAATAATCTCTCTTACTTTCATTGCTTCACTCAACATTGTTGCTTTCATTCACTTGAAAATACTTGGTTTTAATTGTAAACACTGTAATTATGAGAACTCAAAATGAAGAAAGGAGACGATGAAATAAGAAAGAAAGAGGGGAATGGCTGCAAATAGTAGTAATGTTAGGGGAGTGGAAGATTGTGTGGGTGAGGGAAAAGAGAATGAAGTAGAAGAGAAATGGAAAAGAAACACAAAAGACTTTTAAATGTAAGGTTTGCACTGTTCAAAACAACACAAACAAACCACATAGATTATGTTGTTAGGAACAGCACAATCTATAAATTGCTTTGTTTATATATATATATATATGTTAGTTAAAAAAAAAAAACCCTATTTACTCTTGACGTGCTATAATAATTCAAACTATTAATTCAAGAGATTAGCCTTAATGATAAACGGGTTGTACCATCTATTGGAATCATACCTTAAATTGGGTTACGAAGAAAAAAGAGTTTTATATTTTTTTTTGAATGTTAATAAACTATCATTCTTATTGTATCAAAAGTGATGTAATTTGTTCAGATATGTGAAAATTGACATGATAAAGGTGTAAAATAAAAAACTCGTGTCCAATTATTTTTGTAAAAAAATAAATGGTTTTTTTTTAATAAAAAGTAATTTTCATGATATCAAATGACTTTTCTCGGCTTGTATTTTTAGAATGTGAAATTAAATAATTCTACCAAGCAAGTTATAATTGAAATAAGAGAAAGAAGGGAGAATAAAAAATAATGTAACATCATGCTAAAATATTAATGATCACAATGGAATTATCATTGAAGTAATAATCTTTTCTCAAATAGCCTTCCTAAAATCAATTTCACCCACTCTCGCTCCAATTTTTTTCCCTTTTTTTCATGGGTACATGACATTTGCCAAATTACAACGAACATAAGGAGTTCGTAGCCATGCACATGTGAAAGAACTTATTTTTAGAAAGTTCTTTGACATGTTTCTTAGGCGCATATACCATTTAAATCTGGGTACGAAAAATCTTAACTCAAGAGAATTTACAAAATTCCAGCCAATAAGAGACAGGGTCTCAGCTCATTTTCAAATCATATACAAAATGCATTATATTAGGGAAAATAAACGCTCTTTTCCCAGCGTTTATGTTTGAATGCAAACCTAACTACTGAGACATCAAATTCTGACGTTAGCGCATTTAGTCATTTTCAATTTCATTAGTTACTTCCCGAGCTTGGAAGTCACAACCTATCCGCGTGGGACAGCTCCCAATTGCCACAAACAGCAAGAGCTTTCAATCTTTTCAATTCCTGCTACTTGCTAGTTGCCTGCCTGCACACGTACAGCCACACTCTATAGTCTATTCTTTATAGGTAAAAGAAGCTAGGGGAAAAGAAAAAACAAGAAGGGCAAACTACAATTATGTCCCTCCCCTATTGATTGCACCAATGCTGCACTCAACCTAGGAAAACTGTGCCCATCCATTCTCTCCATCGATGGGATGATATCTGCCTTGTCAAATTACACGTCGTTTTCTTCTTTTCTAATTGCCAATTTTAGTTGCGCTAGCTCCTTTTAGTGCCACCTTCGTTATCTTTATAATGCAACTACATTATTATAGAAACAATCTCCTTGAAACTTTCATTTCTCTTCAACACACATCCACTGGGAATAGTCTTTAGCATGCAAGATACCACCAAGCACTCAAAAGTGAAAAGTTTGTGAGCATAGAAATTGGAGAGAGTGAACTTGCCTAAGATTGTTGTGTGATCTAAAAGGAAAAACCAACGTCTAATTAATAAAGAGGAGATTGGCACATGCAATCTTGATAGCTTGAATCCAGATTCCAAGAGGTAATGTTAGTGCAGTTAGTATGGGAGGGACCTAATTGAGACCTACCTAATAGGTGGAGGGCGTATTAGTAGTTCTCCCGAAAACAAAAGCTAATTGATGAACAGGGTCAAGAAGCATATTCTTATGTGTTGAGATGAGATCACTGTAGTGGCCTTTGTGGACCCGATATCTTATTTTTTGAGTTTCCCTAGAATCTACGCAATGCACGTAAAGATCATCCCTTGCTTGTTTTTCCATTGCCATATTGCTTCCCGTTGGATGGAAACTACCTGTTGTAGGTGCTACAAATTTCTTGCAAGTTGCTTGCTGGCGACCACCGACTCCTTTTCTCTCTTTGACCACCGATTGAACTTTTTTCCTCTTACAAAATATTTGGCAAAACTGGGTACTTAATTTGGAGGAACGAGCTAGCGACTCAGTACTGAGACCGCGCAGGTCCCCCTTTGAGTTTCTATACTCGTTTTCTGCCTGGTTGAATGGGCGGAGCACATGCATTAGACTAGGCCGGAAGTATCAAAGTCAAAATTCTGAATCTTACAGATAATAAAAGATTAGGAGATAAAATGAAGGCTGACCAATATACAGAAAAAAGATAAAGAACAAGCTCTATCGCACCAAAGTAAGAAAACTATGGAAAGCTAAATATATACATGAAAATTGAAATTATCGAGAGTTTTACACAGAAGAGACAACCCCCTCCTTTTTGGGTTACACAACCGGATTAATGCATGCTAGCTAGGGTACTGGATATACGATTGAGAATTTATAGGACGAGTAAATTAAACACTAGCACTATATTTCAAGATAGATCTGTCCCAATTAATGAAATTCTTAATAAATAAAATAAATTAAACAAGTGGCCGGAGTGGCAGTTCGGAGAGTTTGGGCTATACCCTATATAAATATATAAGTAGAGAGGTGACCCCTAATTCCTTAAGGCGTGCAGGAAGGGAAGGGGACCGTTTATGGCACTCATGACTCACCAACATCCCAATAGCTCGAACTATAACAATCACTAGAGGATTCCCACCCCTGCCAGACGATCGCGACGCCTAGGTTTATCATTTCTGAACTTCTCTTGCAATAATAACAAGAGACACAGTTGCAAATAATTAATATGTAGCACAATGTAGCATGCATATATACAATATATTAATAAATAAAAAAACCCACAACCATGTGGTTGTGTTTTTTGTTTTGATTATATTTAATTTCATATATTTTTTATATATTAAAAGGAATAAAGAATTTGAATTCTAGATTCTACTTCTGTGATTCTTATATAATTAAAGAGATTAATATTGCTGTTACCATGCATGTATAAAATATGAAACCTTGAGTTTTATTTTACTAAAAAAACTAATAATCAAAACACTAGACCAACATGTGTTTATGCAATTCTAAACTCAATAAAAAGAAAAAGCTGAAAAAAGGTTACTAATTACACCAACTAAGAGAATATATACTGTGGAGGCCAAATTAAAGTCACTGGAAAGCCTACAAAAATTCGAGCTCTCCAAACAACAAGCAATGCTCATTAAGTAAGTTCTATACCTTAAGAGATGTATTCAGGGGCAGGACTCGGACTTGAGTTTTACCTTCGCTTATCCATCCAATTTAAAGCAGAAATTAACTCCCATTAAATGTTTTTTCTTTAAAAAATAAACCCAATAATGCAGTCCGGTGTAAGATGACGTGGCCGACGAACGAGTCTCAGCAAGTCGGCTTTATCCAAGGGAATGTATAAAATCCAAATTATTGGTCCATAATTTATCGTATACGTTTTTGACTTTGTAATAAAGTCAACTCAATGGAAATGCAGTAACAGCAGCAAAAAAAAATCCAGTCTAGCTAAATGGAGAACCCCGAGACTTTCTAAGTAGGCGCCACTCTCCTTTAATATATATACAGCCTGCCTGGAATATATCCTTTCAAGGTTTCCATCTCTCAAATTTTATATCTACTCCAACCACAAAGTCAGCTCCTCTCCCTCTTCTTCTGTTTTAGCTGAAAAATGATGAATGAATTTGTTTGCATGGAGGACAGCTGGGATCTGCACGCTGTGGTAAGGTCAGGAAGCAGTACTAATTATGAAGATTTTGCCAACATCACGAACAACCCACCTTCCTTGTTTGCTCCCTTGAGTTTTTATCAAGATGAGCTCTTAAATTTCCAAGAAACCGCGACAGATTTTGATGGACTAGATGGCCTTTACAAGCCCCTTTACCCTTTGTTGCACCAGACCTTTAATTCCCCACAAAGCAATATCCTGAGTACCAGTCTCAGCACCACATCCATATCTGTTCCAAAAGAAGTTAAAGAGAGACAAAAGGTGCAGAAAAAGAAGCCTGTTTCTCCTGAATCTGCTACTCTTGCAAATACTGTTGATGCTACTAGTGCGGCCAAATCAAAAAGGAGGTCAGTAAATTTATTCAGAATTTCAATTAATACAGTTTCTTTTAATTTAGATTTCCTCGACTGGTATTGATGCAGCTGAGATTAATTGTTGTTAATCTTCAGGAAGAATCAGCACAAAAAAGTAGTTCAACACGTGAAAGAAGATGGTCTCTCATCTGATATGTGGGCTTGGCGCAAATATGGGCAGAAACCCATCAAGGGATCCCCATATCCAAGGTAAAAGAAAACTCTATTTGTTTGTCTATTCTGAGTTTTCTGTTTGTCTGTGGTCAAGCAAGGTTATAGAATCTAATAAATTCTGCCCCTTTCGTACAAACTACAGCGGGGGTAGCCTGGAAATGGTACAAATAGTGCTGCACCACATTTATTGAAGATTTATTTTTAATTATTTAATGGCACTCTAACATTTGCTTTGACGAACAACAAACAGGAGCTACTACAGATGCAGCAGTCTAAAGGGATGTTTGGCAAGAAAGCAAATGGAAAGAAGCCGTACAGATCCATCAACATTTATCATAACCTACACAGCTGAGCACAGCCATGCCCATCCTACTCGAAGAAGCTCCCTCGCCGGCAGCACCCGAATCAAGCCATCTATGCCTAAAGAAGCCACTAAGAATATTGAGCCCGATATGCCAACAATAAAAGACGAACTTTCGCCGAATTTTGATGGGGTTCTCTCCCCAACAACCCCTTCTGTGACTTCCATTGAAGATGAATTGATGCAAAATGTGTGTATTAAAAATGAAGAATTATTAGATCAAGGGCAGGTTTTGGACGAAATTGCCTTGCCAGATATATTATTCAGTGACGAATTATTTCCGAGTATAGAGGATTTGGAAGGGCTTCTTCTGGATGAATTTGCAGATTGTCGATCATCCAATATACCCACAACTAGCTCTTAATTAATTGTGGCCGCGCACTATACTAGTTAACTCGAGGAGAAGCTGCACCAGAAATTAATGAGCTTATATATATATATAGGATTAAATTTTCTTTTTCTCCTTGTTTTTTGTTGTAATTTAAGTTTTGTATATTCGAATATATCTTGAAATAGAAGATTTCAAGACATATCAGGAATGAGTATGTTAGGGTTTTAGAGAACAATATTTCTGTATCTAAAACAATAATGGGCTCAACGTTCTTGATCAACTGCTGCAAACATGATATTCTGTCATTATCTTTTGCTCTTCTTCTTTTGTTTTTTTTCCTTTACCAGGAAAGAGAAGGACTGAGATCACAGCATCTCCTATCTTCAACGAGTTATTTTGTTATGAGCAACTTGGATTTTTCGAGAATTTTCTAATGCAAGTGTGCCACTATATCACTTACCGTCCATCTATCTAACTGTGATGGAAAATGACATTAATTAATCACTTCGCTGGATAAGCTTAACTGTATATGGACCCAACACCATGTTAATTTCGGCGTATTTAGCATATAATAGCTGTTTTTTTTTAATTAATATATTAAAATTATATTTGGTAGAATATGGTAAGCAACGGAAGAGGAGAGGAAGTTTTAATTGCTTGCTTACAAAAATATCTAAAAAATCAACTCTCATGCTTTTAATAATTGGACCGTACACGACGTTGTATATTTGGTAGACAATCTTTGAGTTGGATCAAAGGGCTGGTACGTAACTTGGAAAATCTAAAAAGCTGGAGGACTTGGTCAGTGCGGTGGAAGTAGATCGAACCACATGGTAGTTCTTACATGTTCTCCTCCAGATGGTCCTAGATTAATTAGATGCAACGTACCTTGTTCGGAATAGGACTAGGAGGCCTTTGAATCTTCCAATGTTCTTAAATATTCTCAGTTTTTTTTTTCTTGGAAAAATGCCCTTATTTTTTTAAATCCAATCTAGAAATATGTTATTTATATGCTTCAATGAACCACTCGTTCAGCACACACGTAATTATTTGCTTCTAATTTCAATTAGGTTTATATTAACATCTTCGGGTCCCTTAGGTAAACAAAAATGTATTCATTCAAGGGCTTAATTTACGCCATTTCATATATTTTTTACATTTTTCTTTTTCATTTTCTTTTCTTTACATTACTCTATGACTTAATTGATATTATAGAATATTTTACTATGATTAAAAAAAAACAAATTGGAGGAACAACTGCGATAAAATCTGCATTTAAATCCAGACACTTCAGATCAAGATGTAGCCAAGAAAAGTCCAATTCAATGCTGAAGTTTTTACAATTCTTCAGCAAGAAAATTGTTTTAATTATTTTTTAATGAACTTGAGAAGACTTTCAAGTGTTTATACGCGGTTTTCAATTTTTTGCTTCTCTCTCCTTCTACGTAGCCTTAGATTTTGCTAGCTTCTTTGACTATTTATAGCCATGCCAACTACAAGTAATAATTACAATGACTTATAAATGAGTTTTTTAATATACTGTTTGGTAATGTGGTGTAAGTTATATTTTTTAAAAATTTAAATTATTTTTAATTAAAATTTAATATATTTTAGATTGTTTTAATATATTGAAATTAAAAATAATTTTTAAAAGTAAAAAAATTATTAATATATATTACTACATAAAAAATTATTTAAAAATCAATCATAACCAAATATATCAAGATGTACAAAACCACTCATCGGAATCAATGCAGTTACAAATGACTCCACATCACTCTTAAACTTGTCCAAATCCTTCTTCTTCCCACCATAGAATTCAATTAACAGTGCCTCTTTTATTTTTTTATTTTAGTCACTTAACTTTATTGGTTTTTTTTATTTAATCCATCCATTTAATGTGATGTTTTTGATATTTTCTTTTACCTTCTCATGTTCTAGGTGTTTGATAAATTTTTAAATTCAAATTAGAGGTTGATTTGATGAAATAAAATTTAAATTTTTAGTATTAAAAATAATTAAGAAATGAAGG
>Ga0325404_1006155_pt1 | contig 12615 bp, 15 predicted proteins | sample PopdelMetagenome_18_FD_205664 | JGI IMG/M metagenome (GOLD analysis project Ga0325404, IMG submission 205664) | Populus deltoides microbial communities from Bellville, Georgia, United States - Xylem-Control-R1 | ecosystem: Host-associated > Plants > Phyllosphere > Stem > Wood/Secondary xylem... | reverse complement strand
TAATTCAGACCAAAAGAAAGATGTGTCCCTTACCTCACTGTATTCAGGCATCAAATACTGCAAGCAGCGCTGGGCTACATGGTTACCATTCATATTTTTTATCAGAGTCACTATACAAGGCTTCAATGCAGAGACAACCATGGAAAACTGCTCCGGAGTCTTAAGGGTTTCGATTACCTTTTGAACAGCTCGAGTCCTGTGTTCAAGAGAGCCGTTCCGAAAATAATTAAAGCATGAAAGGTGAATGCCTTGAGTCTTTGAATGCACAAGAAAAATAAACACACACACATATAGAGACAGAGAGCAAACCCATGCATATCACATGAAATCCGAACAAGCTCCCCAGCTTTCCTAGTGATAGTACGTAGTATTTGCATTCTCTGATCCTCATTGCATACTTCAAGCAACTTCTGAACAAGGTAATTCCCAAAAGGGTCTGTCATTAGCTCAACGATGTGATCAATAATCTCAAGAAAAATCTTTTCGACATCTTGTGGGGTCCCCTCAGAAAATGTTCTTTGCAAGAAGCGACAGCCATGCTGATCCTTCGCCATAAGATATATTCTACCAGTCACTTCATCTACTGAGTTATACTTCGGAGGCTGAGCCCTGAGATTAGTACTCTTTAGGACTGTAAAATCTGGGGACAAATTCCATGAGCTCAAAGGATCTAACTGAAAGCACCCAGCAGTAGGAGTAGATAAGCTATGGAAAAGATGAGCATTTGATAGAAGTTTCCCGTTATGGTTGAGATGGGCAAGTGATTCATTGCCTCCAACGGAGCCAAACTTCAAAGCTTTCAGTGTGTTCAGTCCTTGTGACCTTGTCAGAATCTTTTCAGGAAAACTCTGTTTTCCTACTTTGTCTAAAACGCGTATACCATTCTGTGATTGGTTCAAACCCCTTGTGACAGCATAGTTACTCCAAAATGTTTCTTGATTAGATTGTTGAAGTTGCTGGGAGAATGGAGCCTCCAAATAAGGTTGCCTCACATTCCGACTCATCAGCTTGGTTTCAACAGTTCCATTTGCTGAAGTAGGATTCTGAGCTTCCAACCTTTGATTCCGGAGTTGCTGCAGATATAAGCATTGCTGATGCATCCTGTAGCATTGTTCTTCTTCAATATTCCTCCAGTTGATGTGAGACCGGTTTAGCTGTTGTGAATGTATGTAAGGAAGTGATGACTGAACATCAGTGAAGTATTGTTGATGATCAGACATTAAAGGAAAATCCATGCCTTGGACAGCCACATTGGAAAGCAATTGAAAACCTTGCATGCCATGAGTTGGTGGCAAAGCTGTGGAGAATTTTTTGATTGGATGAGGCTGACAAAAATCAGTTGGCACCTTCTTCTGTTCTCGGGCATCAAATTTTATGAAATTTGACTGTTCATGGCAAACTTTCACAGCATTAAACTTGTCAAAACCAGAAGGTAAATTATTTGGTGATTGGTACGGAGGGGCAGCCATCGTTGATGAATCTGTATTGGAGAGTGATCTATTCATGGTGTTTGTATATACAGAAGGGTTGGGTAAGGATTTATAATTTGCCAAAGGACTCCCACTATTAAAACTCAATTCTGCAAATGCTAACGTTAGGGATTGGTCATCTGGCAAATTTGCTTCCTCTGACTGAGCATTCGTGGTAGGAGATTGTTGAGTTTTATTTGCTAAAATTTGTCTGTCATCCAAACTCCCATCGCTTTCAAGTTTCTCAATAAAAAGCCCCTTGAAGGAATTCACAGAAATGGGTGCCCAGCTACCATTTAGAGGTGCACTTTTAGGTCCAGCATCAGCAGAATGCTGATTTCCAGAAGTAGCATTCGGTATCTCTCCAAGAAGCTTCTCAAATTCATCAAACTCTAGTTCAGTTCTTTGATCTTCCATTCTATAAATTGCAATGTGCTAAAAAACTCCTTTCTAGCAATGTCTATGAGACAATGTAGATCCACAAACAAGCTCTTCACTGCAGTGAATTTCTGAAACACAAAATACCGCCAATTAGGAAAACAATATTGGTAAAAGAAATGACAAAAACTAAATTTGCCAAGAGCAATCATCGCTTCATTTCTCACTACGAGCTATCACCACCACAATCTTTGCCATCATAAATGGATTTAAACAAGAAGAAAAAATCAAATAACAAGAAGAGGTGGACTCATCTCATCAGTCAAGACCAAGAGATTCTACACTATAAGATCAATCGAGAACAAAACCCCAGTTAAGATAGAGAGGGACCCCAAAAATGACTCCAGAACCATGATCACCATGATCAAACCATTAAAAAGACCACTGTTTTTCCTCGGTTTCTACGTCCAAACAGAAAAGGACCCAAAGCACAGAGACCTCATTGCTTTACACAATTCCGACAACCACGGTTCAATCAGGTTCATCAAAAGAGCCAAACCCAGATGATCAAAACCATGATCATCATCAAAAACCAAAAAAAAAGATTTAATTTTGAGAACAAAAATAAATCAAACAGACAAAACAAAGGAAACCCAGCTCAAACGATTTAACAACAATGTAGAAGAAAAACAGGGGTACAAGAGTGATAACAGAGACATAACATACCAGTGACCGACGATGATAGTAAGCGAAGAAGAAGGCATTGGAGGGGGACAAAGCAACAAACTTTATAAGAGATGATCGGTTCTTTTGGTTAATTAGTGAGAATTGTGTAGAAAGAATACAAAGAGAGTGCAAGTCTTTGTAGGTAAGGTAAGGGAGAGGCGGCGTGCAGAAGGAGGAGAGTTCTTTCAATTAAGTGTGAGAGATAGAATGGTCATGGCATTGCCAAGATTAAGTTTAGAATAGAATCACAACAAAAAAAAAAAGAAAGAAAGAAAAAAGAAAAAGGCACCAATCACACCCACCATCTCCAAATACCATAACCACCCATCTATCTATCAATCATCCATGCATGGAATGCAATGCAATGCAATGCAATGGAATGCAATGCAATGCAATGCTATGCTGCTTGCTTATATATTTATTTTTATTTTATTTTACCTTGCTTGTTGGGTTGAGAACACGCTTGCACCTGCTGTAAAACTCGTGTTTTTAAATGAATATTTAGGTACACGGTAGTTTCTAATTTTTTTATATATGTTTTAAGAATATATTTTTTTCATATTTTTTATTTTTTTATGGGTTGTTGGTATAAAAAATTAAAAGAGTTATTTTAATTTATTTTTAAATAAAAAAACTTTTAAAAAACAACAAGTATAAATATATATATATATAACGATTAAGAAGAATTAAAATAATTTTATTTTTGAATCACTTATAATAGTAAAGAATATTGTTTAGCTTTCCACGCAACTCTTTTGCTGCTTCCAAGAAATTGAACTTTTCGTGTTTGGCTGGTTTATTGCTCGGTGAGCAGTGAGTAATTCAAAGGGAATTTCATCATCCAAATAAACTAATCGAATTAATGCTGTTTCCAAGCAAGACTTGTGTCTTTCTTGCAGGGCACTCACTGCAGGCTTCCAAGCTTGCCCCACTATAATTCATTGTAAATAAATAATAATAATTAAATAATAATAATAATAATAAAAAGGTGCTGCTGCTGCTGCTACTTATTAGGTTCCACATCATTCTTTTGGGAATTTTGGTAATTGACAAAGAGATTTATTTTTTAAAAAATAAGAAGAAGAAGAAGAAGAAGAAGAAAAAACCTAGATTTTGATCACTGCTATCAAGGCAGGAGAAGAAAAGGGGGCAAAAAGATAAAAACTTTAGATGTTGGACCGCACCATTCAATATACATATATTTCCATACATTTGTGCATCATGATTCAGACTCCTCCCAAAATAATAATAATAATAATAATAATTAGAAATATGAACCTTAAACAAGAATCTACCGTGGAGTGAGAAATAATTTTGTAATAAAATAATATATAAAAAGAAAGGGATTTGCTCTTGTGAATGCAACGGAGTAACATGAAAAATACATAATTCCGTAAGAAAAACAGGAAAGGGATATCAGTACTTGCAGCGGGGCTCTAAACTATGACCATGACTATGGCTTGGCTATGCACACGCATGCCCTCTATACACATCCATGGATGGAGACGACGACAACGACAACAAAAAAAATAAATAAATAAATATATATACACTGAAATAATAGTTATAATGATAATGATGAAGGCAGTAAATAAGGGGTGAATAAATAATATAATACAATACAATGAAACCACCGTAGGAGCTGCGGGGAGTTCGGATCCATTATTAACTGTTATAACAGAATTTATTATTACTGCTGCTCCTCCTCCTCCTCCTCCTCCTCCTCCTCGATTGCCAACGCTACCATTAAACTGATTATTATTTTCATACATATATCGCATCTTTCACATTATTTATATTGTTCCTTCTTTACCATCGCCAAAACAATAGTGAATGATAAAGTTCAGGCAAGTGGATGCTCATAACCATGCCTTGGTTTCATTGTTGTTGGAGCCCCGCCTTGAAACCCTGTCTCTGCATCTACATGCGCAGCTGTCTTTACCCTCCTCTGGGGCATGCCGATCTAGATCATAGTGGCAGATGGCTCTATTTATATTGCCACCTACTCTAATCTAATTAATGCCTCTGTATTATTATTATTATTATGATCGCCACCATCAAGTTATTTGTGCATAACTTTACTACCTCCACAATTCACGAGAACGGGGCCGAAAGAATCCAGGTATTTATTGGCACTACAACGAACTAAGACCAACCATTTATGGTGATATCAACAGACCATCAGATTTGGCGATCGGGGAGGGGGCTGAAGGAGTATTATTATGACCAAAGATGAAACTTGTAACTCAAGAGATGGTTCAAAATCATTGCGCAATTGTACAAACAATTGCAGGTCAATAATACATGCCGAATCCCGGCAAGCTACTCTCACCAGAAAACTTCATTTCTACAGCACCGGTAATCAGATTTACAAACAAAAAAAATTACCATCATCAAACTAAACATCATTGCTAATATGAGGGGGGCTGATTTTATTTGCTCCTCGTTATGTCTTGCACAGCAGCCTTATTAATACCCATATCCTGTAACAACAAGGCGAGAGAACAAAAACTTGGTTAGGCAGTCACTTGAGAAACAGAGCACTTAAAAGTGGAAGGACACCGGCAGCAGAATTCCAATTAGTTTCATCGTTCAGAAGAACAAACCTGAGTTGTCCATGGGGTTGCCAGCAGGCACTGATTCGGGCTCCTTAATCTCAACAACTACACAATCTGACATCAAGAAAGTCTTTGCTACGGATGATGCATGCTCCAGGCAACATCTGACCACCTGAATGAAGATTTCCGTATTTAGTTTTGAAACAAAATCCCCAAACAACTAACTAGTTGAACCACTCTGAAAAGGACAGGATTCCCAAATCTTATATTTAAACCCAACTACATCTTATTCTTAAATCCAACTACACAGTTATCAGAGCCAACAGAAACTTTTTCCACTGAAAGCAAATCACTAGTTGTAACCCCCCGGATATAAATCCACATAGTAACTCACCTTCGTTGGATCGATGATTCCAGCAGCCATCAGATCTTCATAATTTCCAGTTGCAGCATTGTATCCAAACTTAGGATTGTCACTTGCGAGCACCTAAAAGAAGAAGCAATTATCTTAGCTGCAGGTAGTCCTGGACCACACAGTTACCATAATTTGACATTGGCAAAGTAAGATACCTTCTCGCTGACCACACTCCCATTAACACCAGCATTCTTGGCTATTAATTTCAAGGGGTAGCTCAGAGCTCTCTTTACAATGTCTGCTCCGACCTGTAATCAAGCAAAAACAATTGAGGCAAAGCACTTTTTAAGCAGCTCGGCAACAGCCTTTACATGGAGCAAAAATAGATCACTACTGAGTTCCCACGAGCTCCTCCTTTACAGAACATTCAATGAATTCCTAAAATGTTGGCAAATTACCTTTTCTTCATCATTCTCAAGGCTGTCCTTGATGGCATCCACTTTTGATGCCAGTCTCAGCAGGGTGCATCCACCACCAACCACAATACCTTCCTCAACAGCAGCCTGAAAACCATTGAGATAAAGAATGGTTTGAGTCTAAACAACTTACCTGGAACATAAGAACAATACAGAGGACGGTGGCATGAGAAAAATTACCTTGGTTGCATTTAGAGCATCTTCAACTCTCAGTTTCTTTTCTTTAAGCTCTGTTTCGGTTTGTGCTCCAACCTTTAGCATTCAAAAAGCACGTCCATTTAAGTGAAGATACAATCTACACTGTTTTGTGTCTCTGTTTTGTGAGTGATAGAAAGATTACCTGTATCACTGCAACACCACCTGACAGTTTTGCAATTCTTTCATTGAGCTTCTCCTTTTCATAGTCTTGTTCAGCAGCCTGCATTTTTATATCTTGCATTTAGCAACAATAAACTACTACTAGAGGGAAAAAATAAAAACACCAACATTTTGTTGGGAGTGAAAGGCAAGGAGAATTGACACCTCAATAAGATTTTTAATCTGTGCAACTCTCTTATTTACTGCTTCTTGGGTGCTTCCATCAGCAACAATGGTGGTTGTATCCTTGGTAAGAACCACTTTAGAAGCATGTCCCAGGACCTCACTGCCTACTTTGTCCAAGGCAAGCCCCACCTCTTCTCTAACAACAGTTCCTGAAAGCCAATGAAAGAAATCTCTCAACATCAACAAAATAAAAATAGTAATATCAATGGTGTACGTTCATATCCACTCCACAGCAAACAAGGAAGGCATTCATATCCACATTGAGAGAACATGATAGCAGAACACCATGAACAAAAATAAAATCAGATAGAAAGCAAAGAATCCTAAGTAGAACCCTAACCTCCAGTCAGAATAGCAATGTCGTCAAGGTACTGGCTCTTCCGCTCCCCAAAACCAGGAGCTTTGAGGGCAGCAATCTTCAAAGCACCCCTAAGCTTATTGACAACAAGAGTAGCTAAAGCTTCTTGCTCAATGTCTTCAGCAACTATTACAACTGGATATCCACCTTTAATTGCATCTTCCAAAATGGCAATGAGATCTCTAGCATTTGTTATTTTCTTGTCAACAAGAAGCAACTGCACCAAAACATATGAAATTGTCAACGCAGCAGGAAAAATCAACTGCAAAGGCTCGCTTGACTAGCTGTGACCACATACCTTGCAGTTATCGTATTCAACTGCCATTTTTTCACTATCAGTGACAAAGTAAGGTGAGATATAACCACGGTCAAACTGCATTCCCTCAACGACATAGAGACTATTATCAGCGCTTTTTCCCTCTTCAAGAGTCACCACTCCCTTCCTACCAACTTTGCTCATAGCTTCCGCAATCATATTCCCAACTTCATAGTTGTTCCCTGCACTAACAGCGGCCACATCTGCAAGTTCACTGTCTTCAACCTGCGAACCCAAATTATTACCACTCTATCCTTTCTCTGCGCTTCAATACATATATACAAAGGTCGCAGTTGCATAATGATAATTACCCACAAGCATGGTCTAACCGACTTTACATACCTCTTTTGACATCAATTTAAGTTCATTTACAAGAGCTCTTGAGGTCTTTTCAATGCCTCTAGTGATTAAAACAGGGTTTGCGCCAGCAGCCACAACCTGTAAGAAAAACAACGGGTGAGATTGACACGTTCAACATATCTTCACAGAATATATTGTGTGAACCACCATACCAACCTTGACACCTTCTGCAATAAGGCCCTGTGCAAGAACAACAGACGTTGTGGTCCCATCACCAGCCAAGTCATTTGTCTTGGCAGCAGCTTGTCTCACTAGCTTAGCACCAATGTTCTCAACTGGATCCTCCAATTCAACCTGGAAATTTAAGGTAAAGCATCCTGTTAATAATCGGCATGCCTAGAGAAAGCCACTAAAAGCTCAAAAATATTATTTGGAGTAACAAAGTAACATATAGGGGAATGCCACATAGATAGATTGCCTCATCTGAATTGGATATCTACGACTACAATTTCTAGCATGCATCTTGTAGTTGCAAATATTGTTCCAAAAAAATGAGACGAGGATAGAAATCTCATGTTCGAGTTATCAAAGAGACAAACAATCAACATAAAGCATACCTCTTTAGCAACAGTCACACCATCATTGACAATTTTAGGTGAACCGTACTTGCTCTCAAGAACTACATTCCGGCCTTTAGGTCCAAGGGTAACCCCAACTAGATCTGCAAGCTTGTTCACACCAGTCTGCAATAAAGGAACAAATCTGGTAAGCAAAAGGCAGATAAAATCATACAAACACGCTGCAACAAGAAGCAAATACTGAACAAAACCAGCAACCCAAAACTCACTTGCAATTTCCTAATTGCTGACCCGTCCTTGTTGAAATGAAGCTCCTTGGCCGCATTAACCTTGAGAGAACGCGATCTTGGTAGAACTACATTCTGTGGTCTACCAAATCGACTGGCAGAAATGGAAGCAAAAGATGACAACTTGTTTGAAGAAAATGCAAACTTCCTATCCATGGCACGGGCAGTAGGAGCAGCCAAGGTTCCAGCTGAGGACATGGCAGTAAACGTTGATGCCATTTTTATTATTTAACACCTGATAGCAAAACAAACAAAAGAATAATGAATTTCTATAACGATTGTTTTTTCTAAGCTCACATAGGTTTTAATCGTTATACTTTCCAGCTAAAATTCTCTTCCAAGCAAAATTCATTTGACTACAGCAACAAAGTTCCCATGAAGCAATAGAGCTATGTGGTGAACTAGATAACTCACAGAATCACAAATTAAGAACCAAACAACAAAAAGTTTATTTATTCAACTAATTTGAATCACCAACCAATAAGACCTGCAGGAACAGGTGGATTTCTAACGAAATTGCATTACAGTAAGCATGAAACAGCATAATTAAAATAACTCATTTCCCTTCATGAATCAAAACAGCAGGAACTGAAATAAGGTAGCAAGTTTTGATAAGCTACCATGATTGGCATGCAAAAAGAAGAAAAGGAAGATAAGTAACAGTTTAAAGATTGAAACGTTTATCACACTAAAGGCAGAGGAGACGGGGGAAGAAGAAGAAGAAGAAGAAGAAGAAGAAGAAGCGGGTCAGAGAACTTACAGAGAAGTGGAACGGCCGGTGGTGGTGGAACAGGGTTTTTGAGAAGGGGGTTTAATGGATAAGAGGCGATGGTGGCTAGGTAAGGGTATGTAGGTTTCTCTTATGGACACTCTCTTTGCACTTGTTCGAGAGCTGAAGAGAAAAGGAGTAGGGTTTTCTCTTTCTTTAAACGATGTAAGGGTGGTCGTATTTGGGATTTCGTCTTGACAGTTCCACTTTCAGCGAATCTAGACCGTTGTTTGAAACTTGATGCCGTTTGATTTGTCGTGCACTAGAACACTCTAGAACCATTGATTGATATTGTAGAATACAGGTGATTAGAATGAATTTCCATCCTATCCTATTATTAAATTCAATTATAGTCTTCGATTCACGTATTTACAAGAGAGCCACCATGAGACCACAAGAATTCATTCAGCCAAGCCCATGAATAACCGGGCTTTAATAGCAACCCTGAACCTACAAGCAAGAAATTAGCGTGCGGCCTTTAATACTGTAACTAATTATAAGTTTTCCTCACTCTTGTTACTTCAATAATATCGATCCTTTCCGGCTTATTTACAGCGCTTAATTACATGATCGATCACTGAGCAGCGACATCAAATGATGGTAGCTAGCTGTGGAGTAGCTAACAAGTTGAATCAAGTATGATCTTGATCGTGCGTGCTTGAAGCCGGTTGATTTCCAAAGAGTTGAGTGTACAAGTTGTACTGGTTTGCAGCTGAGGAAGAAGGAGTCCCTTGTGAGGAAGCAGAAGAAGAATCTTGTGTAGACGAGGCATGGCTGTGTGATCCCTCGTATACTATTCGAAGATTTTCTGGGTTGGACCATTCTGCTCTCTTCTTCGCCATACAATTTCGCTTCTGGCATCTAAAATAGCTCCTGTAATTAATTAATTAATTAATTAATATAACCATGCATGTCAGTTGTCACTTCTATTATATACATAGAACAATATTCATTTTAATAAGGAAATTATATTAACCTCCATATATAATTAGCACTTAACTACTCACAGCATTACATACCTAGCGGATTCTCAATCTCATGATCTAACACATAATTAATATTTCAGACATTTAATTTCTTCTATATAATAATATTCCTGCATCTGATGTGAAATTGAGAACTGCGCGCATGCAGGAGGTGATTATTATATATCGACAATGTCTGATATAGAAGAATCAGAGGTTCCCTCTTCCCCTTCTAGTTTTATTATATAATATATACATATACATATATATATATATATGTATAATTTATGTATATATATAGCTAGCCGGTTGCACCATGCGTGCTATATATCTTAATTACAAGCTGCCGGCGTGGCCATATATATTAATTTGTACAGGGAAATTTATATGCATATTTAATCTGTACTTACTATTATATATCTTTTATACTAGAATAGAAGGAAAATATCTTTTATATTTTAAAATAACAAAAAAATACTAAAGAATTATTATAGATTATTTCTATCATCAATATTCTTTCAACTCTTTATTCCTTAATTTTAGTATTTGTTTTTTAATTTTAAAATGCTAATCAAATGCAACCTTATAAATTAACAACAAGCAGCAGCAGCAGCAGCAGCAAGGACGTAGCGAATATAGTTCGGGTTCAAATCTTATATCTTCCACATATAATTTGCCAGGAAGAATTACCCCTTGATGTATGATGATCAATATATACATACACACAAAACTGTACACTCCTATATGTATATATCACTCACGCTCGTATGTAGGGATAAAGATGCAACACATACAACATGCATAGAAAAGTCAACGTATCTATACCTGAATTTTCCAATTTTTTTGATGAACTTTTGGCCATATTTCTTCCATTCAAACCCATCTTCTGGCAGCACCAATCTCCGCTTTCCTCGATCTGTATGCTGCTGCTCTTCTTTGTCCTCCTCAGTTTCCCTTGATTAATGATTATACATATATAGAGCATGGAGTGATTTAATTAGTTGCTTTAGTATAAATATATATATATATAGGCAATTCGAATACAGCAAACAATTCTAAACAGTATATATATATATATATATATATATATATATATATATATATATATATATATAGTTGAAGCATCAAGTACTGAAAGCAAAATGGTTATATATTGTTAGCTAAAGAATGAAAAACATTAATCACTACCGCAGTAGTGAAGAGATCATCTTAATAAAACTGAAAGTGCATTATTGCATATAATAATCATGGTGGGGACGTTGATATCGACGAGCTTGCGACGGCTAGCTGTGTTTACATCATGAGGCTATATTTCATTTTCTTTTCCCTTACAAAAATAAATATATGAGGGTAAAAATAATTTTTTTGGTACCAGGAAATTGGATTTATATATGCACCTGCAGGAAATCAACACAAACTAATCTTGGGAGAGAAAAAATATCAAACTGTGTTTAATTTTAGCTCTTAAAGATCTAGATCTATATATATATATGGATGGAATCCAATAAATATAATTAAAAAAACACTAACTTAGCTCTTTCTTCGATAATCAGAAAGATTTTTTCACAGTATTGCTTACAAGTAGTGAGATGAAAGAGTTCTCGAGATCAAATCATGTCCCTATTACTAATTCAAGAAGAGGAGGAGGAGGAGGAGGAGGAAGAGGAAGAGGAAGAAGAAGAAGAGGAAGAGGAAGAAAGAAGTCTTGCTTCGAATTTTAAGAGAAACACATACATTGGATGGATGGATGGATCTCATAGTAGCTTTGATAATATATATAATAGAATCTAAGAAGGATAGGGAAAGATCAGAACTTAAAACCCTAGCTTGATATCCAGAATTAGCTGCATATATAGAAAGTGCTCATTTAATTTCATGAGCATTTCTCCATACTTCTCCATCGAAGAGATGAAAGAGAAGGGATAAAAAGGAATGGAAAGCATAGTAAAAGAACATACATGGAGTTTTCTCTGGTCGGAGAAACTTCACTCATGGTCACTCTGTTGATTATTCACACCAAGAGAAAAGGGGGTCGGCGAGATGTATGTTCAATCTTTTGGTGGAAAATACAAAAGACAAAGAAGGAGTGCAAGATGATATTTATTATTACTATTATTCCTAAGCTTTTGTGGGGTTTGGCCGCTTCTCTACAAATATATAATAATTGTATCTCTACAAGTTATTTCACTAATATATATATATTAGTGAAATAACTTGGTCTTGGCTACCAAAATCATCCAATAATATTAAGAGAAAAATAAAATAAAATAAAATATACAAGCACACACAATATATAGATTTGCGTAAATATATAAGGTGATATTGCTGAGTTATGAAACCCATTGATTAATTAAAAAAAATATCAATAAAGTGGTTATAAAAAAATTAGTTAAATTATTAAAACCATATTTTCTTATAAATAGATAAATTATTTTTTTAATTCTTTAATAGAATATAATCGACTCAGTTAGTCTATAATAAACCCTTATTTAAAATATAATGAAATTTTAGAGTATTTGAGATTGTAATGTATAGTA
>Ga0325404_1006153_pt1 | contig 12616 bp, 7 predicted proteins | sample PopdelMetagenome_18_FD_205664 | JGI IMG/M metagenome (GOLD analysis project Ga0325404, IMG submission 205664) | Populus deltoides microbial communities from Bellville, Georgia, United States - Xylem-Control-R1 | ecosystem: Host-associated > Plants > Phyllosphere > Stem > Wood/Secondary xylem... | reverse complement strand
ACTTCCCCAGGTTGAAAGAAAACCAGAGTCATCAATAAGGCCTTCTTTAAACTTGAGAAGGGCTTGTCTCTCCCTCTCTATGCACCCGAAAGTTGCCCCTTTCACTCCAGAAATGAACCCAGGAGCAGGTTTCATGAGCAACAGAAGCACAATAAGCACATAAAGATTATGAAACGACTTGTCGTGCTTTGTCAGCAGCATGATCACCAAATAATAATAATAATAATAATAATAATATCGAAGTGGGTATGGAAGTAATAATTGAGAGCAATGAGAATTTGGCGGGTATTTAACTTTGAATATCCATTCACTTCACAACTGCTCTATATATAATATTAAATCTCTTTGGACGTTTACTGATAGAGTGTTTAAAAAGAAAGATGCCTCAGCTTCCACGTGAAGTGCAAGTCTTGGTCAATGGAAATTATTAAGAGCATCAAGTCTTGGTCAAGGTCATCAATAGCACACACGTTCTTTCTTTCCTTTCTTTTAACCGTTGTGGTTTAAAAAAATTAATTTTTTTAAAATTAATTATATATTTTAAAATTATTTTAATATATTAATATAAAAAAATATCTTTAAAAAAAATTATTTTAATATATTTTTAAACAGAAAGTACTATCTAATTACTTTTATGAAAGATATTCTCTTCTGTATTAACTTATATTCTGGAGGGGGATATTATAATCAACTTGGTCTTTTTATAATTTGAAAGTTGAATATATTACTCTGGTTTTTCTTATCCACTTATTATTATTATTATTATTATTATTATTATCATTAACGTGGATATCCGGATCAATTTGTGCGCATCTCGATTCCATGGACCCTGAAATTAACTACCAAATAAATCTCCAGTGATCCTGAGATTTGTAGAACTCGAATTGGTGACCTCTAGAGAGCAAACCTAAGATCTAACCAGTTTAGCTACTTTATTTCTTTTTAATTGCATTTGTTATGTATGTTGTTTAAGTATAAATATAAATTCAACACATATAGTAAGGAGGAAAACATTAAGCAAATACAAACTCCATATTAAAAATACTCAGTTTAATTGAAATTTTAAAAAAATTAAAAAATATATATATATATATTGTTTTCAAGCATATGGCCAACTCCTAAAGGCTTTTTTTTCATGCATATTTTCTAAAAGATAAAATAACATTTTTATTATGTTTTAAAAATACAAAATGTATATCGTAACTAGTTTATGAATTTTTTTTAGTATTAGTATAAAATACCAAAAATCTCACAACAATTAATTTGTTTAATTCGTATCCAGAGTGTTAGGATTTAGTTGTATACTTTAATATTTAGGGTATAAAACTATATTTTTGAAGTATACCTTCAAGTGTTAAAAATAAAAAATAAAAAATAAATGTGATGTTAAATTTGGATCTTAGAATGGTTAAGATTTAACCCAATAAGATAGAGATTTTCTCACGAAAGGAGAATTGCTTTAAACCTTAGATAAAACCAACTAATAGAAACATAACCTAGAAAAATAAATAAATAATACAACTTACCTTAGGTATGATGCACTGGGGGTGACATGTCTTCCTCGTGCACAACTAGTCCCCTTAATTAGGCTCTTATATACCATAAATTTTCTAGTGACCATGATGTTAGCTGTCGACTCCTTTAAATAATAACTTATGATGAAACCCTAAACCACTTCAATTCCAAGTAGTAGATCCGTCATTTGACATCGTGCATGTCACGACACACGAGTTTTTTAAGATACGAGGGACTTCATGGTGGTTGTTTGGAGTTTTAATATTGCATGAAAAACTAGATCTAAGCCAGCAAAGCCATAGCTAAACCAATTTGCTTTCGGGTTTTAGGCTATTTTTTGGATATTTAGAGTTGATAGAGTAGTTTTTAGATGTTATAAGGGTGTTGGTTAGGTGTTTTTGAGTGTAAATGGCTAAAAAAATGAGTATTGTGAAAAAAAATGTCTATGCCCTAATTTTTCGACCACCATAATGGTGGTTGAAATCCAGGTTTGTAGACGACACATTATCTGACATATTGCTCGTTGTTTTCTTTTTCAAAAAATTGGGAAGGACCTTCAAGAAATTAAAATAAGCCTAGGTTCATCAACACTCTTGGGCTCTTCATTACAACTCGCCTGGGCTCTTGGCCCTCCTAATTTTTTTTTTAATAAAAAAGTTAGATATAAATTGAAGAGGAAAAACTTATTAAACCGGGTTAAGTTCATGGTTGACTGACATGTTTGATGAGTTAAGCCACAACACTGAAGCTATTATTTTTTTTAATTGCTTTTTTTTATTGGTATCTTTTTTTAATAATTTTTTTAAAAAATAATTTTTAAATTTATGTTTTAATTAATATTCCTCATTTGTGATTTTTTTTTCATATTTAAAATTTTTTTAGAGATTATTTTTTAAATGTATTGTGTGTATTTAATTTTTAAAAAGATTATTTTGATTAATGTATAATTTTTTTTAATCTTTTGTACTAAAGAACTTTAATTTCAAAATTAAAAATGTTTATTTTCCGTAAATATTTCTAATACATGTATTCTTGTATAGTGTTTTTTTACGTTTATTTTATTAAATCAATTTAATATGAGTGTTTGTTTTGAATATCATTTGATTTAATAAAAAAATATTTTTAATAAATAAATGAAGTAAACATAACTGCATAAACATATTGTCTTGCAAGATTAAATGTTTTGATCTGTATCTAGCCTTCAATTTTTCTAGTTTTATTTTTAAATATTAATAATATTTTTTTATTATTTATTAATATATATAATTTTAAATTTATTTAATTACATGTATTTATCAACTTTTCAATTTACACTTAGAAACATTTTTTATGGAAAGATACGTTGAAAAACTGCATGTATAATTATTTTTTATTTAGTTTATAAATTATAAATAATTTGGTCGAACCCCAACCACAACCCCATGATAATATACTAACCATTTACTGTTTCTCTAAATTTCTTTCGACATTTACTTGTGCGTGCCCTTTTGATAGACATCAGTGTGTTTGAAAAAAGTCTTCCTGAATGGAAATTATGAAGAGCTTCAAGTCGTCTTGGTCAATGTCGTCAATAGCCCACACGTTTTCCCATTCCTTTATTTGATAGACATTCTCTGCCGCGTCAACTTATGGTCTGGGTCTTGGTGGAGACATTATAGCCATCTCTGTCTTTTTTTATTTCATTTTCTATGGAAGCTGAATCTATTTCTTGGATTGTTCCTTGTTCCACTTTGTTAATTTCTTTTTTTTTTTTTTTGTTAATTTCTTTGTTCCACTTTGTTAATTTCTTTTTAGTTGCATTTGTTGTTCCCATCTGCGAAACACTTAAATTGCTAGCCTAACCGTGTAGTTTAAGCAGATATATAAAGATTTCAGCACATATAGTAAGGAGGAAAACGTTTGAGTTTTTTGCTTCATATGAACCGCTTCGGACTCAGAACAGTGCTTTCAACTTGCCAGATACATCTTTCATTGGTTATCCATTGGTATAATGCCCTCCAGACACCAAATTCTTGACTCAGCACTAGGATGTGTACCTTTCCCTCAGCCTCAAACGGTCTCGGACTGGAGCTTTCTTTGAGACGAAAAGGAAAAAAAAAGAAAAAAGAATCCAAGTGATTTTACCTAATAAACTAGTTACTTTCCACAATCAATCTTAGATTGATCCTAATAACTGTTAATGGCTGCACAAGTGACAGCCATATCTATGTCAAGAAGACCTCACTTGTTATTTTCAGGGATATAAATGTTTCCGGATCTCTTCAAAACATTATCTACTTTCAAGACAGAGAGTATGTACACCTACATGTTTATAGCAAGAAAAAATGAATTAAGATTAAAAACTAGTTGATATAAACAACTCAAAACACATTAAGCTCGCCTTTTACTCAAACGGCATGAATTAGGTTCGTGGTATCTATCGTAGAGAGGTTCAATGCGTTCGTGACGCTTTCGCTTGCTCATTTTTGTAGGATCTGATACTTTAAAGAACCTGGGAGCTAGTTCCACAAGCCATTTGGGATCTATAACCGTGACCTCACGCATATACTCTTTTGTAGTCATTACCAGCTCATGGTAGATGACCCAGTCTGGTTCTCTGGAAAAGAGCACTGCTGGGGTGGATATAAACTGGCTGGTTCTAAACCAAAGTCCGATAACCCTCCTGTGGGTCCTTTCTAGCTGCATGGAAAAAAAATCCAGCTGTAATCGCTTTCCTTATCTTGTAAATCAGGACAACCACAACAGCAGATATGCAATGAACAGGCTTTTCATGCTAAAATGCTCAACCACAAGCATATTAGCCAAGGCCAAGTAACATAAGGATATTAATAGCACTCTACAATGCTCAACCACAAGCATATTAGCCCAGGCCAAATATCATTGTTCTTAATCATGCACAAGTCTCAGAAAACTCAATTTGCAAGCTTTGACCCTGGCATTCTCTCTTTTTTCTCATTTTCTAGTTGCCCAAACGAGGTTTAAGCAAAGATTTTTTTTTTAGTTTTTGATTTTGTTCTACTGGGTCCTTTAGATCTTGAACTGTGAGGAAGAAAGTTTAGAAATTTTTGAGATGGTTGTTTATGAATGTTTGTTCCTGGAAGTGTCAGTGTTATTGTTTGTTGTTTTCGGAATAAATTGTTGGTGCTTGAATGGATCGCGGCTCTTAGAAGCTGGAACATTGGATACCTCGAATGGATACTGTGGGCAAAAGTTTATGTCAGTAGAATTTTTTGACAAAAGCCAGCCTATTAGATATGCTTATGGTGAGCCAAAGGTGATGCCTGGAGTGCCTCCTGAAGGCAATATTACAAAGGAAGCACGTGCTGCTGATTATGATATCGTGGAAGTTGCAAATGAAAGGATCACGCACCCAATTTCTGATCTAGCAGCACAGGCTGGAAGGAAAAGACGAGTTGACAACTCATCTGTGGATAATTCTGTTGATTCTCAGCCAGGGAAAAGTCAGAGCAATAGGAAAAGGAGGCAAGAAGAAATTGCCGGTGCAAATTTATCTGAAGATGCTATTAACAATAGGTATAAATCTTTTCCTGACAAACTTTCAACTCTTTTCTTGCATATTTGCTAGCTTAGCATGTATGTTGTTACTCATGCTTCTTGTCTAAGATAATATGATTCGCTGATTTATCTGTTCTCAGTATAACTTGGACCCGGGATGCTGTTTGTAAGGATCAGGATGCAGCTGAAGATGCAGATGTACTTATAATAGACAAAATCATTGAAGTTTCTGAAGTGACTTGTGAAATAACTGATGGCGCTTTTGCTAATCAAGAAAAACCAACGCCCCTTCAAAATTCAGAAAAGACATCCAACCCCAATACTGGTACAGGCAGGCAGGTTTCGGAAGTGTTAAAGGAGCATTGTGGGGGAAATGTTGGAAATGGCTCCAAGTAAAGTCGGGTAACTCACAATGCTTTAAATCTTCTCTATCACTCGATGTTGCATGGGAATTAATAGCTTGTTTAACGATTTGTTTTAATTTTTATTAATGTTATTGTGGAGTTGTAATTTTTATAAATTTATATGTATAAATTTGTATACATGTTGATAATTGATAATTAATATTTAATATTTATGAGAAATTGTAATTAGTTTGTTGATAATCTCGAGATAAACTAATATTTTTGTAAATTTATATACCTAATATAGTTAATTAATACATGTTCTCATCATAATTTTATAGAGGTTCAATAAAAGTCATGGATGTATCGAGATTTACCCGAAGAATTGCGGAGGATGAATTATTGTAACGAGGTTCAGGGTTTTATTAATTTCACAACATTTATTCCCAAAATTTTTACTGAAAATAATATTAGATATCCATACAAAAAAATATTAAAATAAAAAATATCTATATTCAGATATTGAAATCACATCTTCTACACAAAAGGGGTATTGCGCCCAACCCTTATGGCCTTATGAAACCTTTGGTCTGTTGATGGCCAGCCTGGGCTTTTCTCTCTTCAATGAAATAACGAACTCACTTTAAGAAAGTCAATGGCCATACCAACATTGATTATTTTTATTTTCAAAATGATTTTTAAAAAATAAAAAAAAATTATTATTTCTTTTATATATTTTTAAACGAAAAATATTTTGAACCGAATTGTCATCGCTATCACAATCCGAAATAGCATCAGCAACTGTAATTTTTATGTTGATGATGCAGACAACACCTAAATTTTCTGGAGAAGTGCTAATATTTGGTGAATATCAGTCTTGCCTTGTAGATGTGAATATTTCGTGTTTGTAAACATGCTTATAGCGATGTTAACTAAGGTCTTGAAAAGTGAAAACTTGAGTTGCTGAAATGTTGTGCTTTTCAGTAATGGTGCTCTTCATGGATAGAAATTGGACTCTTATTCAGGTCATGCAGTTGCTGAATGTAGGAGATTTGCAGGAATGGTGTGGGATAGATTCAAACTTGCAAGTTTCTGATTAGTGGAAAGGTGTGGCAAACTTTGGGGTGTATAAGCATTTGAAGGGCGTGATGTTTTATTCTCTGATTGGTGATTAAACAAGAAATTAGAAGTTAATACTAGTTGATGAACAGTTGTATTTTCAGGACATTTCACAAATGTCTTCGAAAATATCTGCATAGTTGTCTGCTTAACTAATCATGCATGCTGCCGATTTTAAACGTGTTAGATAGATTGCTGCAATCCTACATGGGAATATGAATTAAATTAATTCTGCAGCGAGACCAATTTCACACTGCCATGCACAGAACAACATAATAACAGATATATTTTCTGAGTTAGATTTTCTGGGCCTAATTAGCAAGAAAATTACATATTCTAAGGGAAATCTCATTTCCCAGTTCATAATCTTTGTGATTTCCAGATTGAGATTCTTATACATTCATGAAAAAATCAAGCAATTAGTCAGCTAAACGACTTGTGTTCGATGATGTTCAGTATTGAATGACTTCTGATGACTTCTCACAATGTACAGGAATTCACTTATCCCTTTAAAAATTCTTTTAATAGCTTTGTAGCATTGACTCATTAAGTAAGATAGCAATGGAACTCGTCAATGGCTGCGTCGCAACCCCATTTTTTCGCCTCCTTCCTTTCTTATATGAGTGGGCATGCTTTTCAACAATCACCATTGACAGATTTATACCTTTTGAACTATTCGTCGAAGAAATTTCTCTGAGATTTTATTTCCTCCGGTGATTACATGTATAGGCTTGAATTAACATCAATTTCAATACCTGCTAATAATGCCAATAATTCAACAAAAGCAGATAAATAAAAATGTAAATTACATGTGTTTTTAATTAAATTTGTTCCATCTTCACACTGTAAAGTAAAGAACTAAATATTTGCAAAAACATTCCAAATGAAATTCACATAAAAACCAACTTTGAGATTACATAATATATTACATAATCACTTTCATAGTTTCCCATAAACCCCAGCAGCTGTACAAAGAGTTCTCCAATGGAACCTTATTTCAAACTTGTAGTAGTAGACGACGATGAAGTTGCCAAGGTAAAGCACGATGTAGCTCCAGCAAACACGTGCACTAACAATACGGACTCCTTGGACAAAGCGGACCTGTTATGCTCCATTAGTCTTCAATATAAAAAGAAAAGAAAAGATATGTGAATAACCATATTACCTTGCAATCCTTCTAAGCAAGAACGTGCTCTTGCAGCCTCTGAAATTCTCGTTGAATTCGTGCCTTGCGCACTGCTACCTTCACATAGAGCCAGTCCCATGATTCATCCAAGAACAGGAAATAGGCATGTCTCCAGGAACGTTTTAGCAGTAAAGCACCTGAAACTCCCCAAAAGAATACACTAAAACCAATTCCCATAGCAGTACAAAACCATTTCATGAATTCATCAGCGACGACTTCTTTGCCTCGGTTGTCATCATTAGCAGGTGGACTTTGATTCGTCTCATCTCCAGGGCATTTCTGTAAGAGTGGCTTCCCGCACAATGCAAGGTTACCGGTAAATTGTGAAGCATTAAAGCCTTGCAGCTGAGTGCTTGACGGAATCCTCCCCGACAAGTGATTGTTGGAGAGGTTCAAGAAAGCCAGAAAATTTAGATCAGCCATTGTGATAGGAATTACTCCTGATAATTGGTTTCCTGACAAATCAAGTGATTCCAACTGTTTCAACTGCCCAATCTTTTGAGGGATTTCTCCACTCAAATTATTTCCGGATAAATTCAGTGCAAGCAACAGTAAGAGTCCTGTTATTTCTTCTGGAATTTCACCTGTTAATTTATTTCTTGCAAAATCAATGATCCTCAAAAGTCCTAGTGTGTTTCCATATTCATCCTCTCTTCCTTTCCATCCAACCCTCATCTTATTCTGATATGCAACAGTGTCACCTCCTGCAATCAGATACAGACTAAGAACAGCATAATTCGCAAAGGAATATTCTGACTCTGTTTTTTGAACCAAGGAAGTGAGGTTATTAAGGCACTTTGGAATGATTCCTGAGATATTGTTTAGAGATAGGTCCAAGATCAGAATATTTGATAGGTGACAAAGATTTGGCGGTATGCTTCCATTGAATCCATTAGAATGAAGGGAAAGGACTTCCAGAGATGGCATGCTTTCTCCTATCCAGCCTGGTATTTCTCCTCGCAACTTATTTGAGCTCAGGTCTAAAAATAATAGAGAAGTACAATTCCTCAAAGACAAAGGTAATTCTCCAACAAAGCTATTATTATGCAAACTCAATGTTTTAAGATAGACCATTGATCCAATGGAGCTGGGAATTTTACCTGAAAAGTTGTTGCTAGCCAAATTCAGAACACTTGTGAAATTCATTAAACAATCAGGAATCCATCCCCTCAACAGGTTATTTGAGAGGTCAAGGACCTTCAAGATACCACTTCCAATATTACATGGACAAGAAGCTGGACCTGAAAACTTATTGTTAGAGAGAAACAAGGTTGATGTGGTATCTGATGAAAAAAGTGGTAATCGACCCTCAAACTGGTTGAAACTCAAATCTATGTGTAGGAGATTGGAATATTTTGATGAGAAATCTGGAAAAATTCCACACATCCTGTTGTGAGAAAGGTTTAAGAGTTGCAACTTGGAATTAGACAAGTTCCAAAACCAATTTGGGATTGTATCTGAAATTCCAGAACCAGAGATATCTAGCTTTATGAAATTATTAATTTGATTTCGCAGCCATTGAGGGAAAGGAGGACCCAAATTACAAGACGAAAGAAATATGTCATCTAATTGAAAAGTGGGAGCCCAATTAGACTCAAATTTCAAAGCTAAGGAATTATCCGTTAAATCCAATACTGTTAATTTGGAGAGATTTGAAAAGTGAGCTTCAGACATCACACCTTGTAGGGAATTCCTTCCAACATCCAATTTCTCGAGCTGAGATAGGCCTCCAATACTTTCAGAAACATTCCCATCTAAGCGATTGTTAGCAATCACCAACTCTCTCAATGATGAAAGCATCGTAACATCCGTAACTGATCCAGTGAGTTGGTTGTCATCCAAGTACAACAAAACAAGTTTAGAACGTTGACTAAATCGTTTCGGTAAAGATCCATTCAGTTGATTCCGAGAGAGAACCAGCTCTCTCATGGAAGTGAATCTTGTGATGTCGGGCACTGAACCATGAAGCTGATTTTCGTCTAGTTGTAGAATCTCTAGTGAGTTCTCCACGCATCCATGCAAGTCTTGAAACAACCGAGACAGCTCTCCAGTGAGACTGTTTTCGCTTATATACAGTTTATTTAAACTGCACATCTGCCCAAATGAACTCAAATCGCCTTGTAATTGGTTAGAGGATAGATGAAGAGTCCTAAGAGAAATCATGTTTGCGAAAGCTTCTGGATTTGAGCCCTGTAATTGGTTACAGGATAGATCAAGAGTCCTAAGAGAAGTCATGTTTGTGAAAGCATCTGGAATTGAACCTTGTAAATGGTTAAATGAGATCAACAAGGCTGATACCGACGTTGGCCAACCAATAGAATATTGAAGAGGAAAGATCGTTGAAAGAGAAATCAACGATAGCAGAGATTTAGAGGAGTTTACAAGAGAAAGAGATGGAGAACCGATAATTGAAAGGCTACAAGAACTAAACAACAATTCATGTAAGCGAGGGAGCCTGTTAGGCAATTGCAGCCAGTCAATACTAAGGTTCTTATTGCGACTCAGGTCAAGATGCTCTAAAGAAAAAAGATAGGAAAGCCAATCGAGGTTTTTAGAACTGTTATCCCAATTCCCACTAACATCCAGATCAACAAGGCTGTTACTAAAGTTGGATAACCAATTGAATGTTGAAGAAACAAGATAGTTATTAGAGAGATCAATGACAGCTAGGAATTTAGAAGAATTCATAAAAAAAAAGAGAGGGAGGATTGATATTTGAAAGTTGACATCCACTTAACTGTAAGACTTTTAAAAAAGGGACCTTGCTAACCATTTCCATCCAATCAATAGCTTGATTGAGGTTGTTTCTACTCAAGTCAAGATATTCAAGAGAAAATAAATTATTGAGAAAGTCAAGACTTTTAAAATTAATATTATAATTATCACTAAGATTAAGATACTGTAATCTTGAGAGATTCCAAAACTGATTTGAGAGAGCACCCACAATAACCATAGAAGAGAGATCAAGATATCTTAGACTTTCTAGAGACCCAATAAAATATGGAAAAGGAATCCCTTCAAACAAACTCCCTTGAAAATCGCTTCCAGGATTCACGAGACTTGGATACCGAAAATAGCTTCCTCTTAAACTCATCTAACTCAAATGCTGCAACTCCAGCAATGAATTACTGATCTTACCTGCTAAATATTCATTTTAATAAAAATTTAAATACATATTCAAACATGTAAAAATTACAAAAACAGTCCCTAAAAAGTCCAGGAACTGCAGAGGCCCTCTGGAACTGTAGGAGCAGCGGTGGCGTGTTTGCTCCATGCACGGCCGCCACTGGTGACGCGTGGGTTCACGCGCCGCCGAAAACAAAACAGCAACAGGGGAGATCCGGAACGGCTTCCTTCCCTCTTCACTTTCCTCACCGGCGGTGACAGCCACCGTTATCTGCAAAAGAAGAAACACAACAAGCAGTTGATTTTAGTTTTCTTTTCCCCTTTAGGATCTGTTCTCGGGTCTGTTTTCTCCGTCTGTTATTCTTTCCTTCTTCTTCCGATGCAGATATGCTATGGCGTGTGGAGTGACTCCCCGACAACTTGCACGGTCGAAGACACGCTGGGCCGGGTAGATCGTCGACCCTTCCTTCTTCTTTGGCCGGCGGTGAGGCAAACAGAGGTCTAACGAGGGGGAAGAGATCACATTAAGCTTCGACTCCTTCTCCTCTCTTTCTCTTTTGGCCGGCGTTGCAAGCAGAGGACTGTTGGTGTCTGTGATGCTGCTTGTGGTCAGTTGCAGAAGATGAAGAAGAGCGGGGACTGTCTTGGCTGGTCTGTGGAAATGCCTGGGGGGGTCCTTGGTTCTGCAGGGAAGATGGCGATGGGAGTGGCCGCTGGGTCTGGTCTGTGTTTTGGCCAGAGAGAGAGCAGAGACGTGGAGGTGCTCTCCGGTTTTTCTTTTCAAAGGGAAAGGGGCGGCTTGCGGCTGTGTTTGGCCAGGAGAGGGAAATGCTGGGTCCGGGGTTTGTGGTGGTAAGCTGGGGAAGAAATGGTTGTGGGAGCAAAAATCCCCAAAGCTCTCGCTCGGGTCAGGGAGCTCTGGTTCTCTCTTTTTCAAGTCATCAGTGTGTTTAAAAAGATTGATACATTTATACCTTTTGAACTAATCTTCGAAGAAATTTCTCTGAAATTTTATTTCCTACGGTGATTACATGTATAGGCTTGAATTAACATCAATTTCAATACCTGCTAATTGCTTGATTTCATGCCAATAATTCAAACAAAGCAGATAAATAAAAAAGTAAATTACATGTGTTTTTAATTAAATTCTGTAGCAAAATAAGCAAGTACTGGCATAATTTTTTGATTTGGAGAATGAATGTGTTCCATCTTCACACTGTTAAGTAAAGAACTCAATATTTGCAAAAACATTCCAAATGAAATTCATATAAAAACCAACTTTGAGATTCCATAATATATTACATGATCACTTTCATAGTTTCACATAAAACCCAGCAGGTGTACAAAGAGTTCTCCAACGGAACCTTATTTCAAACTTCTTGTAGTAGACGACGATGAAGTTGCCAAGGTAAAGGACGATGTAGCTCCAGCAAATACGTGCACTAACAATACGAACTCCTTGGACAAAGAGGACCTGTTATGCACCCAGCTGCACCTCCTGGTATAAAATGAACCATTAGTCTTCAATATAAAAAGAAAAGAAAAGATATGTGAATAACCATATTACCTTGCAATCCTTCTAAGCAAGAACGTGCTCGTGCAGCCTCTGAAATTCTCGTTGCAGTCGTGCCTTGCGCACTGCTACCTTCACATAGAGCCAGTCGCATGATTCATCCAAGAACCGGAAATAGGCATGTCTCCAGGAACGTTTTAGCAGTAAAGCACCTGAAACTCCCCAAAAGAATACACTAAAACCAATTCCCATAGCAGTACAAAACCATTTCATGAATTCATCAGCGACGACTTCTTT